>CDZU01032754.1_pt1 | contig 196461 bp, 166 predicted proteins | sample 557441 | NCBI WGS metagenome assembly CDZU01 (sample SAMEA3182114, study PRJEB8094) | gut metagenome | biome: human; feature: gut; material: Stool; isolation source: human stools | place: Canada | collected 2013-06-10
ATATTAATATATATATATAGGCTTATTTCCGTATTTCCTTGCACCTTTTTTTTAAACCGGCATAGGCAAAGATACGACTGGTACGAGAAAAATCCCTTCTTTCGCATCCGGAAGTCCGGTCTTTTACCTCCCGAACTTCGTGGTTTGACACGCCGAAGTCCCTTACTTCGCACACAGAAGTCCCTTGTTTCAAGGTTCACCCAGATATTGCACGATCGTCCTCACCTGCAGGGGAGTCAACATCTTCTTCCCCTTCCTCCAACCGTTACCCTGCAGCTCCGCCTTTAGCTCCGGATTGACCCCCACCCATTTGGACAACCGTTTGCCAGCCGATGCCGGCATCAAATCCGGACCGTAAAGGACCGCCAATTCCTGCCACCCGTAACTCCTGACTTCGAATTCATTCAGCATCATAATCCCATTGTTTTATTGCCCTATAAAGATAAGCAATAATTGCTGATATTCAAAATATAATAGCATTTATATTCTACCTATTTCTGCACCTATCTTCACCGATATTCGCCGATATTCCCGAAAGCGTATTCCTGCCTGCCGTGGGGCCCTACCTTTGTGTTGTCATCGATAAAGAAAACAGATAAATAGCCTCGGAAACAAACAGCAAAACAGTGTCGAACAAAATTTAAACAGGCGCTAAGTCCGGCATGAACTCTCTGGCACATTTGTTGTTATTCTATATATGCATTAAATTCAGAAAAAGAAGCAGACTTAATAACATATATAAATATGGCCTATATAGATTATTACAAAATTTTGGGAGTAGACAAAAGCGCTTCGCAGGACGACGTCAAAAAGGCGTACAAAAAGCTTGCGCGGAAATACCATCCCGACTTGAACCCGAATGATCCGGACGCTCACCGCAAATTTCAGGAAATAAATGAAGCCAATGAGGTGCTCAGCGACCCGGAGAAACGGAAGAAATATGACCAGTATGGAGAAAACTGGAAACACGCCGACGAGTTCGAAGCCCAACAGCAGCAATATCGCCAATATCAAAACGGGCAAGGCGGAGGAGCCTACTGGAGCAGCTCCGGCGACGGCAGCGAATTCTCCGACTTCTTCGAACAGATGTTCGGCGGCATGGGTGGCAGAGGCAGACACAGCCACGGTTTCCGCGGACAAGACTACACGACAGAATTGCAGGTCTCTTTGACAGATGCTGCCAAGACACACAAGCAGATCATCACCGTAAACGGCAAAAACCTGCGTATCACCATCCCGGCTGGTATCGCCGACGGACAGACCATCAAGCTGAGAGGACAGGGCGGACCGGGTGTAAATGGCGGGCCGGCAGGCGATTTGTATATCACCTTCCATATCCCGGAAGACAGCCGGTTCAAACGAGTGGGCGATGACTTGTACGTCACTGTTCCTTTAAACCTATATACGGCAATCCTCGGCGGCGAACAGATTGTCGAGACAATGGACAGTAAAGCCAAGCTCAAAGTCAAACCGGGAACCCAAAACAACACCAAGGTACGGTTGAGAGGAAAAGGATTCCCTGTTTATAAGGAAGAAGGAAAGTTCGGCGATATGATAGTGACCTACTCCATCGACATCCCGACCAACCTGACGGACAAACAAAAAGAATTGTTCCGCGAAATACAAAGTCTTAATTAAAAAACGAGATTGTTATGCAAACAGATTTAATCATAGTCAGTGAATATTGCCGGATATGCCATATCGAACCATCGTTTCTCTACCTATTACAAAAAGGCGGCCTGATAGAGATAGACACGGTAGAAGGGGAAAGCTACCTTCCCGCCTCCCAATTGTATGACGTAGAACGATATACTCGTATGTATTACGACTTGTCTATCAACATAGAGGGGATCGACGCCATCCATCATTTGCTGGGCCGGGTAGAATCTCTGCAACAGGAGGTGAATCGGTTGAAAAGCAAACTGAGGCTATACGAAACAGAAAATCATGATTCGATAGAAGATTTATAAGCTATCAAAATGCTGTTTCTTAAGGCCGGAGAACCGGGGTACAAGAATATTTCACAAACTATTTGTAAATAAATTTGGATTGTAAGAATATTTTTGTACCTTTGCACTCGCAATCGGGAATGATCGCAACTATATCGCGGAGTGGAGCAGTGGTAGCTCGTTGGGCTCATAACCCAAAGGTCGTAAGTTCGAGTCTTGCCTCCGCAACCAGTAAAAAGAGAATCAAGCAATTGGTTCTCTTTTTTTATTTACCTTTACCACCAAATAAAAAAACGGATATGAGTCAGATAGAATTGATCCTGAGCCGCCACGGCGAGACGGAAGAAAACAAATTGCATATTATGCAAGGCCAGCTCCCCGGCCATCTGTCGGAACTGGGCAAACAGCAGGCCAAAGCATTAGCAGAAACGCTGGACAAGGAGGAGCTGGACGTGATCGTGTGCAGCGACCTCGCACGTAGCTACGACACAGCAATGGCCGTCGCCCGGCAGAAAGGATTGCAGCCGGTGGCGACTCCTCTTCTTCGCGAAATGGATTGGGGCATATATACCGGGAAAGTAGCGGATGAGATGGATTTTACGACACTGCCGGAAAGCGTGGAGACCATAGAAGCCCTATACAAAAGAGCGGGAGATTTTGTCGACTTCCTGAAAAAGGAGTTTCCGGGAAAACGGATTCTGGCGATCGGACATGGGGGCTTCAACCGTGCCATCGTCGTGCAGCTGGAGAAACTGCCCCCTGAAAAGATACTGAGTTTACCGATCATGAAGAATACGGCATGCATGCGTTTCACGCTGCCGTAATCTCCCAACGGCTTAAATCATTAGCGGATGGTGATCGTGCAGTTTTCCAGGCTGTCGATAATGGCAAGGCTTTCTACACGCACGTCCGCTTCGTTCAGCACATCGCGTCCCTTCTGGAATGCTTTTTCGATGATAAAGCCCATCCCTTCCAGCTTGGCGCCAGACTGTTTCACCAGGTCGAGCACGCCCATTGCGGCATTGCCATATGCCAGAAAGTCGTCAATAAAGAGGATACGGTCATCGGCAGTCAGAAAGTTGTTACTGATACACACCGTGTAATCGCGGTCTTTCGTAAACGAATGGACAACGGTAGACAACATATTCTCCATTGTCTTCGGTTGTTTTTTCTTGATAAAAACGACAGGCAGATGCATGATGTACCCCACCATAATCGCCGGAGCGATACCACTTGCTTCTATCGTCACGATCTTATTGATATCCGCATCCCGGAAACGGTAAATAAATTCTTCTGCCACCTTATAAAGCAACATGGGATCCATCTGATGGTTAATAAAGCTGTCAACCTTTAAAATCCCTCCCGGAAAACATCTGCCATCCTGCAGAATACGTTGTTTTAGTAATTCCATTTTTATTCTGTTTTATCTTCTTTGACTCGTATCAATACATTTGCAATAATAGCGGCAAGTCCACCGGTTGTGATCCCGGACGAAAAAATACCCTTTACAGCTTCCGGCGCCGTATTCAGGATATCCGGCATCAGCTCCACACCCAAGCCAAGCGAGAGGCTGACCGCCAAAACCAAAGTAGCCTTCCGATTGATTTCCTGCGATGCGATAATCCGTATGCCGGCAGCCGCAACCGTACCGAACATCAATAAGGTCGCCCCACCCAACACCGGGTCAGGCATCAAGGAAAAGACAACACCGACAACAGGGAACAGCCCTAACAGCACCAACATACCGGCGATATAATATCCGACATACCGGCTGGCAACTCCCGTCAGCTGGATAATACCGTTATTCTGCGCAAAGATCGAATTGGGGAAAGAATTGAAAATCCCGGCAATAAAGGAGTTCACTCCATCTGCCAGCACGCCGCCCGAAACACGCTTCAGGTAGTCCTCTCCTTCTATTGACTTTCCTGAGATCATCGAGTTGGCCGTCACATCGCCGGTAGCTTCGATCGCCGTAATCAGATACACCAGGCCAATAGCGACAAAGGCGGAGAAATTCAGGTCCAACCCATATTTGAAAGGCATCGGGATATTGAATCCCATCAGGCTTTGCGAAGAAGCCGCCGCCATATCGACCATACCGAGAAAGTAGGCCAGCGCATAACCGATGCACAACCCCAATACGATCGAACTCATACGAAGATACTTGTTCTTGCAACGGTTAAAGAACAGGACACTCAGCAACACTGTCGCTGCCACCCCTATATTCCGGATGCTCCCGAACGTCCCGTTATCCATCGCACCATAGCCGCCGCCACATGAAACGACTCCAACCTTGATCAAGCTAAGTCCGATCAGCAGCACCACGATGCCCGATACCAGTGGAGTTATGATAGAACGCATATACTTGAATGTCCGGCTGATTACCATCTCGATCGGGGCTGCCGCAATACACGCCCCGAATATAAGGGGCAATCCTCCTGCCAGTCCGGCCGTTATGATCGGACCGATGAAAGAAAAACTCGTTCCTTGGATACAAAGCAACTTCGCCCCTACCGGACCAATCCGGCGACACTGTATGAATGTCGAGACGCCAGATGCAAAGAGTGCCATCGAAACCAGAAAACCGGTTGTTTCGAGATCCAGCTTCAAGGCTCCGGCAATAATCAACGGGGGCGTAATGATCGCCACAAAGATCGCCAGCAAATGTTGTAAAGCGGCAAACAGGGCTTCCTTAAAAGGGGGACGGTCGTCTATACCATAAATCAGATCGGTCTTTTCGACCGGTTCAATCGTTTCTTCCTGCTCTTCCAGGTTTAGTTTCATATCTTTACTATTCGTCTATTATAAATTCAGTTCTTTTAATGTTTCCCCTTTAGCATTCAGCACACGAAGAGTCATCTCCTTCCCTTTCTTCTGCAAAACCATCACCGTAGCTCCATCCATCCGGTAACCGCCACCCACTACGACAGGATAGTTGTTTCCGTCAGAACCTTCAGGGATATAAGCGAAACGATGAGTATGCGCATTGATACTGACAGCGAACGGTGCTTTCTCAAGGATCGCTCCCCACTCGTCCCGGCAAGGATTATACGAATCATAGTCCTCTCCTTTCCCAAAGATGGGAACATGATGGATCAGCACCCGCTTAGAGGCTTTCTTGAAGGCTCTGGACGCCAACTCTTCCTTGAGGAAACCCACCTGTGCCTTACGCAGGTCTGAAAAATCATTCAGCCCATAATAGACCCAATGCGTATCCGGTTTGTCTTCACCGCAATCCAGCATGACGATACGCGTATCGCCCCAGTTGAAAGCGCCGTAGGTTTTATCGCCCACATAGTCGAAAAGACTGCGCAGGCCGATCGAATAGGCATTGCGTATCTCATGGTTGCCACGGATATAGAAGACAGGCACCCGGTCGGCTCCGACCGTTTCGTTCAGTTCACTGAGGAAACAGGTAGCCTCGTCATGATTGGCCGGATCGTCGATGCAGTCACCATTGAAAACGACAAAATCATATTTCAAATCCTTCACCTGCTTATACAGTGCCTGCAAAGTCTCGGAATGTTTATGCAGGTCGTTGAATATAATGGCCGTAAAATCGGTGTCCGTCGTAGTAGGCAAAGTAAAAGTATGAAAATCAGAAACGGCTGTTTCTCCAAACACTTTCTTATAAGCCTGATAGAGCATGATTTCCTGCGAACAAACCCGGTAATAATAGGTTTTTCCCGGTTCCAGTCCGTCTAGTCTGATTTTATTTTGCAGATCGTTGCAGATCACCTGCCCATCCACGATCGTACGAGCCTTCTGCAGGTGCTCCTTATCGGTTCCGTATTCCACCCAGCTATAAGTCGGGACGGTAGTCTGCCACATGACCGTAATTCCATTTCCTACAGGATTTTGCAGATAGGGCTCCGTACGGAATATCTTGCCCACAGGCTGATTGAAGATAATATCCGTGATGATCGGGCGGTGGTCGGAAACGGCCGGCTCATCCCATACACGGGATGAGATGCGGGTAAAGGCAGTCGTATCTTTCGCATAGGCCGCAATATAGTCAATAGTTTCGTCGGGGTTATTCGCCGGGAAAGTCGGCTTCTTCGTATCCGTCAGGATCACAAAATCGTTCTGCAGTTGCCGGATAAACTCCGAACCGGGATGCGCATTCATATCGCCGGCTATGAAGAAAGGCTTGTTTGCCGAAGCCGCCACCTGCCTGATGACCGGCAAGGAAAGCATCCGGTCTTCCTCGGTCAGCGAAAGGTGCGTACAGCAATAAATATACTTTTCAAATTCTACGACAAGCAGCGCACGGGCTTCTTCCCTTCCAGGCAGGGGCAGATAACGATAGCCAAGAGGCTTCTCCTTGCTCAACATGCCGATACCATATTTCCCTCCATCGTAATCAATTGCCGGAGCATACATATGATGCATCAGGGTGAGGCCGGCAATTTCCCGCAAGACGTCTTTTCCTCCACTACGGCCTGTCACACTGTCGATCTCCTGTACTGCCACGACATCGGGACAAACTTTATTGATCACTGCCGCCGTACGCCGAAAGTCGGTCACATCGTCCATTCCTCTACCGTTACGGATGTTATAACTCATAATGCGCAACGTATTATTCTCGCGCTCGCTTCTCTCCTTCGAGTAGACTTTTCCCAATGGCAACAACATCATCAATGCCGCCGCCAACCAAACCGCCTGTTTCATTTTATCGCCGGATTTATAGATTAGGCCACAAAAGTAACAACTTTCCATGAGTCCGGCAAGATAAATCCTCATCAGGAAACCCATAGGGGTAGCCGTCAACCAAACACGACGTCCAACGTCCGTATCATATCGTCAATATCCTCTTCCGTCGTGTCCCACGAAGTGACAAATCGGGCTTCATTGATTTCCTCATTCCACATATAGAAGAAATATTTTTCTTGCAACTTCTTCAGCGGTTCCGTGGGAATGGTAAAGAAAAGCTGGTTGGATTCTACTTTCTGGGTAAACCGTATCTGCGGATATTTTTTCAAAGCTTCAGCCAAGCGATAAGCGCTACTATTTGCTTTCCGTGCGTTTTCCAACCACAGGTCATTTTCCAGATAAGGAATAAACTGGCAGGAAAGATAACGCAGTTTGGAAGCCAATTGAGCAGATTGCTTTCTGAAATACTGCAAATTCTCAGTTATCTCAGGACGGAAAGAAACCACAGCCTCTCCCATCATCATCCCATTCTTAGTTCCCCCGAAACTCAGGATATCCACCCCGGCATCGACGGTCACCTCCCGCATCGAACAATTCAGATAAGCACAGGCATTCGCCAAACGTGCACCGTCCATATGCAGATACATGTTATAAGAATGCAACAGATCAGCAATCGCTTTGACCTCCTCGATCGTATAAATCGTCCCCAACTCGGAAACCTGTGAAATATAAACAGCTTTCGGTTGCGAATGATGGCAGACACCGAAATTATGCAGACGAGGTTTGATCAATTCCGGCGTCAGTTTTCCGTCCGGAGCCGGAATCGTCACGATAGCACAACCAGTCATACGGGCAGGAGCACCACACTCGTCCACATTGATATGAGCTGTTTCAGCGCACAAAATACTATTGAACGGACGTGTCACAGCCTGCAAAGCTACAGTATTCGCCCCTGTTCCGTTAAAAACAAAAAAAGGCGATGCCATTTCGCCAAACACTTCTTTAATTTTCGCAGTAGCTGCTGCTGTCCAGGGATCGTCACCATATCCTACAGCATGGTTATCGTTCGCCTTTATCACGGCATCCATCACCAAAGGATGAACACCCGAATTGTTATCACTTGCAAAACTTCTCATTTCCGTTTAAATTTTTGAGCCAAAAGTAATAAAAATAAACGGGAGCACCCCTTGGATACTCCCGTTTATTTTTTCACATATTTATTTTAAACTTCACCTCAACTTCGATGAAAATCTTTCAAGACTTTCTGTAATTCCTGACGAGCGAAGAAGATACGGCTTTTAACCGTTCCCAGAGGTACACATAGCTTCTCTGCAATTTCATTATACTTGTAACCACTCAAAAACATGGAGAATGGGATTTTCAACTCATCGTTCAGGCTGTTTATCGCTTTTGTTATCTCTTTGATTTGATAAGCACCGTCAGGAGAATCAAAACCTGAGTCATTCACTACATCCAGATTATACAGGTCGACACCCTGGTCAACGACAGTCTGTGTACGAACGATTTTATGGTAGTTATTTATGAAGATATTACGCATCACAGTTAAGACCCATCCTTTGAAATTAATATTATCTACAAACTTTTCCTGATTGTCCAAAACTTTCAGCGTTGTGTCTTGCATCAAATCCTGGGCGTCATCCCGATTTGCGGTGAGCATTAATGCAAAATTCATCATGTTTTCTTGCATGCTCAATAATTTTTTCTGAAATTGCAACGCATTCATATTACTTATTTTTTTATATGTTTAATACCGGTTTGGCATTATCCTTCACCATTGAAGGACATTACAAATGTAGGAATAATATTTTAAATACAATGCGGTTTGATGATTATTAATATTAAAAATCGTAACTTAATACATTTATAACAAACAGCATTGAAAATGAGCAGTATTTACAAGTTTTGCAACAACTAAAATACAAAATTCACAACATGTATGTTACAAATTCGTACAACATGTAAAAGAGATGGAGAATAATATAAAATGAAGAAAAATTTAGGACTTTTTTTAGCTATCATATTGGTTCAGATAGCTCCATTTATATCAGCGGCAGACACCTTGCACCCGCTAATATATAAAATCGATATAAAAAAAGAGATAAGCAACACCACACGCCTGTATCTTAGCAATGGTTTAGCGGAAGCCTACGCTTTGGGTGCAGACGCCGTCCTGATCCATATGAACACATACGGCGGCCAGGTAGATGCTGCAGACTCGATGCGTACGGCTATTTTGTACAACCCCATCCCTGTCTATGTCTTCATCGACAACAATGCGGCTTCTGCTGGGGCGCTCATTTCCATCGCATGTAAAAAAATTTATATGCGGAAAGGTGCAAATATCGGGGCAGCCACCGTCGTGAACCCAACAGGGGAAGCAATGCCAGACAAATACCAATCCTATATGCGTTCCATGATGCGTTCGACAGCCGAAGCGCATGGACAAGATACAATCGTCCAAAAAAACGACACCTTATACAAATGGAAACGAGACCCGTTGATAGCCGAAGCGATGGTAGACGAACGGGTTGCCATTCCAAATCTGATAGACACAGGAAAAGTCCTTACTTTCACAGCACAGGAGGCTCAAAAGTGGGGATATTGCGACGGTATAGCAGAAAATCCGGATGAAGTAATCACGCAATATTTGGGATATAAAGATTACAAAATGAAAAGTTATATCCCTAGTTGGCAGGACGATTTAAAAGGATTTTTGATGAATCCTATTTTTCAGTCTATTTTGATCATTATTATCATCGGCGGTATTTATTTTGAAATGCAAACGCCAGGACTGGGCTTCCCTTCTGCAGCCTCCCTGCTGGCGGCAATCCTCTACTTTGCACCACTCTATATAGATGGGCTGGCGGCAAACTGGGAGATTCTGGTTTTTATCATCGGCATTCTATTGCTCGCAGTGGAAATCTTCATCATTCCGGGATTCGGGGTTGCCGGAATTAGCGGTATCATATTGATTATCGGCGGCCTAGTCATGGGCTTACTGAACAACGATCATTTCGATTTCGAAGGAGTCAGCGGAAAAGAGATCGGGAAAGCAACATTGACAGTCCTGGTCGGATTAGTGACAGGCTTCAGCCTGATGATCTGGCTGTCCAATAAAATCGGACACCGGGGAATGTTCCGGAAAGTCGCGCTAAATACAGATTTGGAAAATGCGATATCATCCCCTGATTTATCTTCGTTAGTCGGGAAAGAAGGTACAGCCGCAACCGTATTGCGTCCTTCCGGGAAAGTGTCGGTCGACGGAGTATTTTATGACGGGATTTCCGAATCAGGCTTTATAGAGAAAGGGGGCAAAGTCAAAGTTATCCGTTTTGAGAATGCACAAGTGTATGTGGAAAACCTTTAAGACACGGCCGTTTTGGCACTTTCTACGCAGGGACGCGTTGATATAAGATATGCTTGTCTATTACAAGGTATTGCAAGGTGTTCATGGCCAGGAGATCGCTCAGAATGTTTTTCGCGGTATAATAATTGATCCGCCCGATCCGGCAAAACTGGCTGATATTGATATGGGGATGATCATCCAGATAAGCAAACAAACGTTCCACAGGTTTGCTTATCTTCAATAAAGTCCCGTCCGGTTTATGCTTTTTCTGCCAGGCAAGCACCAACACTTCATTTGCCAAAATATTTTCATCGGCGACCCTTATGTAGGCTTTAAACTTATCATCCTTATCGGGAGCGGTATGCGGTTTATCCGGACTGGGGGCGATGTACACCTCAAGAACCGTTTTGCCGTTCACCTCCCAGCGTGTCGCCTCAAAGGGGACTTCCGGGCGGGTATACATCTTGGAGGCCGCTTCAATCATATAATATTCTTCTTCGCTTCGGACACCGGAGATATTCCCGTTATCTTTCACACCGATCAGGAGACGTCCACCGTCGGTATTGGCAAAAGCACTCAGCGTACGCGCAATCTTCTTACTGTCGCTCACTTCGAATTTAAAATCAAGTTGTTGGTGTTCCCCCTGCTCTATCAACGCTTCTATCGGATGCATCTTCTTCATTTTGGCAATTTTTTAGATCGGCAAAATTAAAATAAATACATAACTTTGCCAACAGAAAAAACAATGAAAGCATGTCTCAAATACCTTCTCTTATATCGGATCTTGCTGTCATACTGATTTCAGCGGGATTGGTCACCTTGCTTTTCAAATGGTTAAAGCAACCGGTCGTACTCGGATATATCGTAGCCGGAATTCTTGCCGGTCCGTCTATCACGCAAATACCGACTGTCACGAATATAGAAAGTATCCGTATCTGGGCTGATATAGGCGTAATCTTCCTCTTATTCGCTTTAGGACTCGACTTTAGTTTCAAAAAGCTGATGAAAGTCGGCGGAACAGCAGTGATCGGAGCTATTACCATCGTGATAGGCATGATGACACTTGGCTATACTACCGGATTATCTTTAGGTTGGGGACATATGAACAGCCTTTTCCTCGGAGGAATGCTTTCCATGTCGTCTACAACCATTATTTTCAAAGCGTTCGACGATATGGGACTACGCAATCAGAGGTTTGCCGGAGTGGTCTTCGGAATCCTTGTTGTCGAAGATCTGTTTGCCGTTTTACTAATGGTTTTACTGTCTACATTGGCAGTCAGTAAACACGTAGAGGGAATGGAACTGCTCAACAGTGTGATCAAACTGGGAGTCTTTTTGCTTTTCTGTTTTGTTATCGGCATTTATCTAATTCCCTCTTTTCTAAAAAAAGCCAGGACTTTCCTGAATGACGAGACCTTGTTGATCGTCAGCCTGGGATTATGCCTCGGAATGGTTATCATTGCCACGAAAGCTGGTTTTTCTTCCGCTTTGGGAGCTTTCGTCATGGGATCTATCTTGGCAGAAACCATTGATGCGGAACATATCGAACATATTATCAAACCAGTAAAAGATCTTTTTGGAGCCATATTCTTTGTCTCTGTCGGGATGTTGATCGATCCGGCATTGCTGTGGGAATACAAAATTCCGATCCTGATTCTCACGTTGGTCGTAATGACCGGACAAATATTATTTGCCAGCTTCGGGGTCTTGCTTTCTGGACAACCGGTCAAGATCGCCATACAATCTGGTTTTTCTCTCGCTCAAATAGGCGAATTTGCTTTTATCATTGCATCGTTGGGGCTGTCATTAGGGGTAACCGATAATTTCCTCTATCCTATTGTCGTAGCGGTTTCAGTTGTCACGACTTTCTTTACGCCTTACATGATTCGTATGGCAGAACCTGCATGCCGGGTTGCCGACCGGATCATACCGAAGTCATGGATGAAATTTCTCGAACGTTATTCTTCCGGTTCCAATACCATACATCAGAAAAGCGCCTGGAATAAACTGTTGAAGGCGCTGATCCGCATAGTCGGCACTTATACAGCCGTTACCCTTGTCCTGATCTTTATCTGGCTTCAGTTCATAGCTCCTTTTATCATGAAAGAACTTCCGGGCATACGGGGAGCGGGTATCTCGCTCGTTCTGATCCTACTACTAATAGCTCCCATGCTGCGTGCGATCATGATGAAGAAGAACCATTCCGCCGAATTCCAACAATTATGGCTGGACAGCAAGTACAACCGGGGACCATTGGTTTCATTGGTCATTTTGCGTATCATATTATGTATCGGCCTAGTCATGCTGCCCGTCGCCCGTTTGTTGAATGCTACAGTCGGTATCGTACTGGCGATCGCAGCAACCGTCATCGTTATTGTCATTTTATCCAAACGGCTGAAAAGACAATCCATCCTGATGGAACGACATTTTTTCAGTAACCTCTCCGCACGTGAATTGGAGAACGAGCGGAAAGCTCCGATCAACCAACGGTTTGCCAACCACCTGTTGGAACGCGACCTTCATTTAGCCGATTTTGAAGTAAAGCAGAACTCCCCCAGCATGGGAAAAACCTTGAAGGAACTCAACTTCCGCCAGAAATGCAATGTCAACATCGTAACGATCATTCGGGGAGAACAGCGGATTAATATTCCCGGAGGAGAAGAACGTCTCTATCCATTTGACAAATTGGTAGTAGTCGGTGCAGATGTCGATCTTGAACATTTCCGCCAATATCTGGTCGAGCGATATAAAAAGGCCCAAACCGACAAGGAGCAGACGACGCATGAAGTCAATATGGAACAATTCACCATCACCGAAGGATCCCATCTGATCGGGCGTACAATTCTGGAATCAGGCATACGGGACAGGTCTGCCTGTCTGGTCATCGGTATCGAACGAGGTTCCTCTTCCATCAAAAACCCATCTCCTTCAACTGTTTTTGAAGAGGGGGATATTGTATGGATTGTTGGAGAACATGAAAAAGTCGTTCAGTTAAGCGAAGGAAAAACGGTGAACAATTGACAATTTCATAAATCATAAATTATAATTCATAGATCATGAAGTTTATAGGAATAATTCCTGCACGCTACGCCTCTACCCGCTTTCCGGGGAAGCCACTTGCCGATTTGGCAGGCAAGCCGATGATCCAACGGGTATACGAACAAGTCCAAAATGTGCTTGATTCAGTTTGCGTAGCTACGGACGATAACCGTATAGAAGCAGCCGTCCAAGCTTTCGGCGGCAATGTCATCATGACATCCGACCAACACAAAAGCGGTACGGATCGTTGTTATGAAGCGTATTGTAAAATCGGAGATGGATACGATGTGGTTGTTAACATACAAGGCGACGAACCTTTTATCCAACCGGAACAGATCGAAATACTAAAAGCATGTTTCATCGATGACAGCATCCAAATCGCCACCCTGGTAAAACCATTTCGCCCGGATGATGATTTCGAAACGACCTTATTCAACGCCAATTCACCGAAAGTAGTTTTGAACAAGAAGAATGAAGCTATGTACTTTAGCCGTTCGATCATTCCTTACATGAGAGGCAGGAAATATACCGAATGGCTGCCGAACCATACCTATTACAAACATATCGGGCTATATGCTTACCGCGCCGACACACTCAAAGAAATTACCCATTTACCCCAATCCCCTCTGGAACTGGCTGAAAGCCTGGAACAACTGCGCTGGCTAGAAAACGGCTACAAGATAAAAGTTGGAATTACCCAACAGGAAACAATCGGTATCGACACGCCAGAGGATATGGAAAAGGCATTGGCCTTCTTGAAAAATAGGGAGTATCAACCGACTAATGAATCGGCATCCGCATAAAAAGGAATGCCGGTTGCTCTCCAAAGCAACCGGCATTCTTTTTATCCCATCAGATTCGACTTCTCAACGGCGACGGTTATTCTCCCGCTGTTGTTTCTGTCTTTCCAACTGGGCCTGTTGAGCTTTCTGGGCTTCTTCCAAACGTTTCATGAAACCAGACTTCTTCATCGGCTTTTTCTTGTTTTCTTCCAACTTGGCCAACAGCTTATCTTCGTTAATCGTATAACGGAAAATTACAGTCTGCAAAATCGTGATCAATGTGGAGATGAAGTAATAGTAGGTCAAACCGGATGCATACTGATTGAAGAATACCAACATCATCAGCGGCATCATGTACATCATCGCCTTCATTCCCGGCATCTGCTGCTGTCCAGTGTTCGTCTGATCCATATTGAACTTCGTATATATGATGTTCGTTACGGTCATCAACAAACAGAACAAACTGATATGATTTCCGAAGTACGGTGTAATAATAGGAATATATGTATTCCAGCTTACAATCGCATCATAAGTAGACAAGTCATGTGCCCAAAGGAAACTCTGGTGACGCAATTCTATAGCCGACGGAAAGAACATGAACAGAGCGACCAGGATCGGCATCTGTAACAACATCGGAACACATCCTGCCATCGGACTCGCTCCGGCACGGCTATACAGTTCCATGATCGCACGCTGACGCTCTACCGCCTTATCCTGTCCCGGGTATTTAGCATTGAGCTCTTCTACCTGCGGGCGCAATACACGCATTTTGGCCGATGACATATAAGACTTATACGTCAACGGAAACAGGATCAATTTTACGATAACCGTCAGCAGGAAGATCAACAAGCCGTAGCTATGAATAAATTGTCCGAGGAAATTAAACAACGGAATGACGAAATACTGGTTCACCCAACGGAAAATACCCCATCCCAGCGGAACGATCTTTTCCAGATCCAGTTGGTCGGCTTTCTCTACATCATCATCGTAAGATTTCAACAGAGAGAACTGATTGGGACCAAAATAGAAACGCATATCCGTCGCTTCGTTACCCTTCAAGTCGAAAGGTACGGAAGTCGTCGTCTTATACTCTTTCAGGAAAGAACCGTCTTCAGGCAACATCTTCGAATCGATAGTTGTCGACTCGAATCCTTCGTTTCCGGCGATCAGGATAGAAGAAAAATACATGTCCTTATAAGCGACCCATTTCAACCGGTTAGACAATTGTTTGCTGTCGTTCTTGGTTTCGCTCAGGTACTCCACATCGTCGGCCATAAATTTATAATATACCGTTGCATAACGGTCTTCAAACTTACGCCCCTTTTCCTGCTGGATTATTTTTTGTTGCCACAACAAGTCCAATGCAGTCGTACCTGGCGACAGTACACCATTCAGGCCAGTTCCCTTAATGGAGAACTGCAACATATAATCATCCGGTTTTAAGGTATACATAAAATCCAGATGGCTGCCTTCACCCGTATTCAGACGCATGGTAATACTGTTCCGGTCATTTCCTTTTACAGGGGTAAAATACAAATCACCGGTATTTACCACGCGATTATCAGCCGTAACCAATGTAAAATCGAACTTCGAGTCCTTTTCATCGAAAAGCACTAAAGGTTCACCTTTATAATTATCGTATTTTTTCAGGCGGACATATCCAATACGCCCTCCCTTATTGGCCAAACGGACTTCAATCAGCTCGTTTTCCAAAACAGTGGAACCCTCCTCTCCAACCATTGCATCGGCGAAAACGCCAAACGTGTTCTGTAAACGGGCAAGCCGTACAGAATCGGGCAAGCCGGCCAGTTCGTCGTCCGCTTTTGCTTCTCTATTCAATTCTTTCTGCTGTTCCAGCTGCTTTGCATATTCTATCCGGGCTATCGAATCCTGCATCCGGCGCTGTGCTTCTATCTGCTCCGGCGTAGGCTGATTCAACCAAGTAAATACAATTAAGACAACTCCAATAAGCAGGAAACCTATTATCGTATTTTTATCCATCTATAATTTTTATTTTTTATTTTCAACTGCAGCTTTTACAAAGCTAACGAAAAGAGGATTAGGATTAACGACCGTGCTGTTATATTCCGGATGGAACTGAACCCCCACAAACCATTTCAATGCAGGAATCTCAACGACTTCAACCAAGTTCGATTCCGGATTTTCACCTACACACATCATGCCGGCTGCCTCGAACTTATCACGATATTCGCTATTAAATTCAAAACGATGTCGATGGCGCTCCTGGATGTGTGTCTGTCCATACGCTTCATAAGCCTTAGACCCTTTCTTCAATATACAGTCGTATGCTCCCAGACGCATAGAACCGCCCATATTGGTTACGTTCTTCTGCTCTTCCATCAGGTCGATCACTTTATATGGGGTATTTGGTTCCATTTCTGTCGAGTTGGCTTCCGCCAGTCCCATTACATTACGGGCAAATTCAATCACCATGCACTGCATACCCAAACAAATACCCAGGCAAGGGACATCGTTTTCACGAGCATATTTCAATGCAGCAAATTTTCCTTCAATACCACGCTGTCCAAATCCCGGAGCAATCAGGATTCCGTCCATATCTTTCAACAATTCGGCAGCATTACCATCATTCAGTTTTTCAGAATGGAACAAATGCAAATCCAACTTACGATCATTATAAATAGCGGCCTGCAACAGAGATTCGTCGATCGACTTATAAGCATCCTGCAGTTCGACATATTTACCGACTAAGCCGATCCTTACAGTTTCAGTAGCATCAACCTTACGTTGCAAGAACTGATGCCAAGGCTTCATCTCTGGTGTCGGTCCGACTTCCAGTCCGACCTTACGCAGGATCACCTCGTCCATCTTCTGGCGCTGCAATACCAATGGAACTTCGTAAATCGTCGGAACATCAATAGACTGTATGACGGCATCCTGTGCTACATTACAGAAAAGGGCCACTTTACTTAACAAATTGGCACTCAACTCATGTTCAGTACGCAATACCAGAACATCTGGCTGAATACCCAGCTCCTGCAGTTGTTTTACAGAATGCTGTGTCGGTTTGGTCTTGTATTCTTTTGCAGCCGCGATATAAGGTACATAAGTAAGATGTACGCATATACAATTCTTTCCCAATTCCCATTTCAACTGGCGCACGCTTTCGATAAACGGAAGAGATTCGATATCACCGACCGTACCTCCGATTTCAGTGATCACGAAATCAAATTTGTATTTATTTCCCAGCAATTTCACATTGCGCTTGATCTCGTCCGTGATATGAGGCACCACCTGCACAGTCTTTCCCAGGTAATCCCCTTTACGTTCTTTGTTAATAACGCTCTGATAAATGCGGCCTGTAGTGATATTATTTGCACGGGTCGTCTGAACATTCAAGAAACGCTCGTAGTGTCCGAGATCCAAATCCGCTTCATGTCCGTCTACGGTAACATAGCATTCCCCATGTTCGTATGGGTTCAACGTACCTGGATCGATATTGATATAGGGATCAAATTTCTGAATGGTAACTTTATAACCTCTTGCCTGAAGTAGTTTACCCAATGATGCGGCAATAATTCCCTTACCCAATGAAGAGACCACGCCGCCCGTAACGAAGATGTACTTTGTATCTGCCACGATAGTAATATTTTAATTATCTTTTAATTGCACACTCGCATTTCAAAACTGCAAAGTTACATAATTTCATTCATATAACAAGGGGAGAGAGAAAAACATCTTTTGTCCTTTTGACAGCAAAAGGAAGCTGATCCTCTTCACATAGAAATGAACAAACTAAAAAAGGTACATCAAACAGATTTAACGAAAACAGAGCTCTATATAAAAGTTTTGTTTAAAAAAACAACTATCATACTATCATAATTAAATTCATATACTTGTAAAACAGCATGTTATTCCATGACAGTTCCTATTTTCAACTATCATTCATCTATCATAACCATCATGGTCAAAAAGCAATAAAGTATTATATACCAAACTTTTATCAAATCCAAGATATGTTCGAAAGCTGATACAAAGTAGATAAAAAAGGCTCGTTTTTTCATGAAGACAAGCTACTTTTTTACCAAAAACAACTTGAAAAGTTTCTTCAGACCCGGGTGGAAGGGCATGGGAGATCCGGGTGTGGAGGAGGTGGAGACCCGGATCTTCGTGAAACCGGAACGGAGATGTGGAGCTGTTTATCTGCCTTGTTTGAGGAGATTTTATGCACTGTTTTTGATTATAATCCAGTGGAATAGCTGATTTTTTGATAAATAGATTTTCACAGCAGAGCGATAACATTTTGTCAATTGAAAAAAGAACGTATCATTTATTTTTATTTTCATTCCAAAGAAAATAGTGTATCTTCGTTGTTATATTAAAGAAAAGTATAAAATACATATAAGATGAAAAGTTTAAATGGTTCAGTCCTGCGTTGCATATTTGCGATCGTATTGGGACTTGTATTGGTTCTTTGGCCGGAAGCGGCTGTTACTTACTTGGTGATAACGATCGGTATCTGTTTTATCATACCCGGCTTATTCTCACTCTTAAATTATTTCACCCGTGAAAAAGTAGAAGGAGAGCCGAGTCCAATGTTTCCGATCGACGGAGCAGGCAGTATTCTGTTCGGAGCATGGTTGGTAATCATGCCGCAATTTTTCGTTAGCATATTAATGTATGTTTTAGGGGCTTTACTGGTTCTTGCAGGCGCGCAGCAACTGATTTCACTGGTTTCTGCCCGCAAATGGAGTACCGTTTCCTATGTTTTTTATATCATACCATCCCTGATTTTAATAACAGGGATCATGATCCTCGCCTACCCATTCGGAGCAGCCGCCAACACATTTGTGATTTTCGGAGTTGCTTGCTTGATCTATGGTATTTCCGAATTGATCAACTGGTATAAGTTCAGTAAAAGATAAGAGAAAAATGGAGTACCACCCGCTTCAGGATTTACGGTACTCCATCGGAGAAATTCCCATATGTTTCTTAAAGAATTTTCCAAAAGTCGACTGGTCGGAAAAATGAAGTATATCCGCCACCTGCTGGACAGTCGCCTGAGGCGCTTTCAAAAGAATTTTCGCTTCGACAATCAGGGCATCATCTATCCACTTATTAGCGGATTTACCCGTCAACTCCTTCAGAATCAATGACAGATATTGTGGCGTAATAAATAACCTTTCAGCATAGAATGTAACCACATGCTGCTCCTTACAATGCTCAAACAATAATTGCAGGAATTGTTCGAACAGCTCTTCTTTACGAGAAAGGGTCGGTCGGATCAAACGATCTTTCTTGCTTAACATTATATTCCCTAAGTCCAGCAAGAAACCAATAAAAGCATTCTGTACTAACTCCTTCTGATAAAAATGAGTACGTTCCCTCATCTTCTCCCGTATAACCTGCATGCTACCGGCCAGTTTCGCTGTTTCTTCCGGTTCCAGTTCCGTACAAGGATTCTTACGGATCTCCATATAGTTCGCTATAGCCTGAGTCCGGTTACCTCCACCAGGATTACAATCGTCCAAAAACTCCTTAGACGCAATCAGCAAGCGACCTTTAAAATCTTTACCGATCCTATCAAGTTGGAGTGCATGCGTAGGCATGATCGTTATGAAACTGTTCGGTTTGACAATGTAAGAAACATAATCCAGATGGATTTCAAGTGTCCCTTCAAAAGTCAACACCATCAAAAGCGCATTTAACCGCATCGGAGCAAAACGCTCAGGCGAGTCGGGATCTCCGATATCCATACCTCCGTCCAGATCCGCAATCGAAAAAATATCCTGAAAACTATCACGGAAAATAATACTCTTATTCAGTTCCGCCAATTCTATTAAAGGAAGTTTTTCCATCTTTACATATTTACTAATCGTGTACTTGCAAAGGTAAACATTTTTTCAACAAACAGAAAAATGTTTCATTTTTTACCAATGAATAACGGTTTTTCAGGAATAAGAAAGGTTCCTTTTATTCGTTTTCGACTAATTCCGTAACAGAATAAACCTTTTTAGTTTTCCAAATTAGACAGACCTTTGCAATATCTGATCGTATAAAAAGTAATCATTAAAATCGATGGTCATAAAAGAACAAATAATGTTAACGGCATTCGACTTATTTTCGGAACACGGGATCAAGAATGTCAGTATGGATGATATCGCTCATAACGCGAGTATATCCAAACGGACTCTTTATGAGCTCTTCGAAGATAAGGAGACTCTGCTAACAGAATGTATAAACCTGAGTTATACTAAAATGAGGCTATCCATGAAGCGACTTGAATCCGAGCCGATAACAGCCTTAGAAGTCGCTTTGCTTTTTTATGAAGAACTTATGAGACGGCCTCGCTGGTTTAACCGGAAGTTCTATGATGATCTGAAACGTTATCCGAAAGCATTACAAAAAACGGAAGAAGAAAAGTCCCGCTTTTTGAAAAAATGTATAAAACTACTGTCACGAGGTGCAAAAGAAGGTGTTTTTCAACCGAATATTAACTTTGAGATTGTAGCTTTACTGGCGAAAGAGCAGGCAAAAATGATCCGTCCGTCCAAAGCCCTTTCCAACCATTCCGTGTCCGAAGTGTTCAATACGATTCTTTATACCTTCCTTCGGGGAATCTCTACAGAAAAAGGCATTGCCATTTTAGATCGTTACTTGTTGAAATATAAACAGAAGCAATTAGATTGAACAAACGATTTTATTAAAAATCAAATTTACTTATTTTAAATGAGACAAATCATAATTACCAAAAAGATGATGTGGGTAGTGATAATGTTACTCCCCTCTCTGGCCTTCACCACCGTAAAAGCTCAAGACACGCTCGTTCTCGATATAGAGAAAGCTCTTGAGATCGCGCTGAGCGAAAATCCCATTGTAAAAGTGGCTAACAAGGAAATCCAGAAAAAAAAATATGCACAGAAAGGTTCATATGCCGCCCTATTTCCCCAAGTAAGTTTTGCTGCCGACTATAATCGAACTTTGAAAAAACAGGTGATGTATATGGACGGCTTCGACATGGGAAGTACCGAAATACCAGGCATGGAAGACATGCCGAATATGGATGAAGGGATCGAAGTAGGACGTGATAATAACTGGAATCTCGGTTTCAACGCCTCTATGCCGATTGTCAACGCCGCTCTTTGGAAAAGCCTAAGCATCTCAGCTGTCGATGTGGAATTGGCTATCGAACAGGCACGTTCTTCCAAAATTGCTATGGTCAACCAGGTAAAGAAAGGGTATTACGGCGTGCTTCTTGCCAACGATTCATACCGCGTATTTAAGGAAAGCTATGACAACGCAATGGAAAATTACCTGGATATCAAGCATAAGTTTGAACAGGGAACCGTTGCCGAATATGACCTGATACGCGCCAATGTTACCGTAAAGAACAGCGAACCCAATATGTTGCAGGCAGAAAACGCACTAGTTCTTGCCAAATGGCAATTGAAAGCATTATTAGGCATGGATCTGGACATAAATATCGAATGTGAAGGACAATTGACCGACTTTGAAAAAGATCTATTCGGCGATTTTCTTTCCACAGACACAACCCTGGCTAATAATACAGATTTGAAACAGATGGATTTACAAGCCAAGCAACTGGAAAAGACACTGATCATGCAAAAGTTCGATTATCTGCCGACACTGTCGCTCACTGGACTATATCAGTGGACAGCCATGAACAACGACTTCAAGTTCAAAGACTATATGTGGAACCCCTACTCGATGGTCGGTGTTTCACTCTCCATTCCGATTTTCTCTGGCGGCAGCAAGTTCTATAAGATCAAACAAACAAGAAATTCGATCGAACAGTTGAGCCTGCAAAGAGAGGATACACAGCGAAACCTGCAACTGGCAATCAAGCAGTATATAGATAATATGAATACCTGCGTCAAACGTTTCGACGCTTCACAAAAGGGAGTAGAGCAAGCCGAACGGGGATATATGATCTCACAGAAACGATACGACACAGGAGCCGGGACTCTGTTAGAAATGAACGATTCGGAATTAGCATTGACACAGGCCAAACTGAATTTCAACCAAGCTATTTACGACTATATGGTAGCAAAAGCTGACTTGGAAAAGGTATTAGGCCAGCAAGAGTTTTAAAAAACAAAAAATAGACATTGAATAAAAATATCACAAAATGGAAACAAATAAAAGACAACACTTTATATCACTCTTCATTTTATCTTTGTTGCTATCCTGTTCAGGGGAAAAGAAAGATTCGGCACAAACGGAAACCGTCAGCAACAAAGCCATTGTGAGAATAGAAACTGTTTCCGCACAAGATGTGGAGCAGATCAGTGAATTTACAGCAACAGTAGAAGCCAATATTTCGAATAACATCGCCCCACAAAACCCAGTGCGCATAGAGAAACTGTTTGCAGAAGTCGGCGATCATGTAAAAGCAGGTCAACTCTTGGTCAAGATGGATGAGACAAACCTCAAACAGACAAAAATACAATTGGATAACCAGGAACTGGAGTTCAAACGTATTGATGAACTGTACAAAGTAGGCGGTGCTTCCAAATCAGCCTGGGATGCACAGAAAACACAATTAGACGTAAGCCGTGCGACCTACAAGAATTTGCAGGAAAACACACAGTTATTGAGTCCGATCACCGGTATCGTCACTGCCCGCAACTATGATAGCGGCGATATGTATAGCGGAGGTTCGCCGATCTTCACCGTAGAACAGATTCGTCCGGTCAAACTGTTGATCAACGTATCCGAAAGTCTTTTCACGAAAGTAAAAAAGGGAAAAGATGTCGACATCCGGTTAGATGTATATGGAGACGAAGTTTTCAAAGGAAAAGTCAGCCTGGTTTACCCGACTATCGATCCGAATACACGCACATTCCCTGTCGAAATCAAAATCGACAACAATGACGAACGTGTCCGTCCGGGGATGTTCGCCCGCGTGACGATCGGTTTCGGGACACAAAACCATGTGGTCGCTCCGGATCTCGCCATCGTAAAACAGTCCGGTGCAGGAGACCGCTATATATATGTATACAAAGACGGTAAAGTTTACTACGAGAAAGTAGAGTTAGGACGCCGTATGGGAAACAAATATGAAGTCATTTCAGGGGTAAACAGTGGCGACCAGGTTGTAATATCCGGTCAAAGCCGCCTAAACAACGGAATGGAAGTAGAAATCGAAAAGTAAGAGACAAACATTATGAGCTTATATGCAACAGCGGTAAAAAAGCCGGTTACGACTGCCCTTGTCTTTGTGGCAATCGTGATCTTCGGTCTTTTTTCATTAACCAGATTATCAGTGGACCTGCTGCCAGAGATCGAGACAAACACGATCATGGTCATGACCTCCTATGCCGGCGCCAGCGCTGCGGATATCGAAATGAACGTCTCCAAACCGTTGGAGAACGTGCTGAACAGTGTCAGCGACCTGAAACACATCACGTCACAGTCACGTGAAAACATTTCAATCATCACACTAGAATTCGACTATGGTACGGATATCGATGTGGCGACAAACGACGTGCGCGATAAACTGGACGTTGCCGAGCCAATGCTGCCGGATGATGTGGACAATCCCATTATCTTCAAATTCGGGACGAACGATATACCGATTATCATCCTTTCGGTTACGGCGGAAGAGAGCACGAACGCCCTATACAAGATTCTGGACGATAAGGTATCGAACCCGCTTGCACGTATCAGCGGTGTAGGAGCGGTTTCCATTTCCGGTACGCCGGCACGTGAAATACAAGTCTATTGTGATCCGTACAAACTGGAAGCATACGGAGTTTCAATCGAAGGAATATCCGCTATCATCGCACAGGAAAACAGGAACACTCCAGGCGGCAGCGTGGATATCGGTTCCAACGCCTATGCGCTCCGTGTACAAGGTGAATTTACGGATGCGCATCAGATGGACGATCTTGTGATCGGTCATAAAGATAACAAGACTATCTATCTGCGTGATGTTGCCCGCATTGAAGACAGCATCGAAGAGCGTGCCCAAGAGACTTACAATAACGGTAAAAAAGGCGGCATGATCGTTATCCAAAAACAATCGGGAGCCAACTCGGTGAACATAGCCAAGAAGGTTCATCAGAAGTTGCCGGAAATTCAAAAAAGCCTTCCTTCAGATGTCAAGTTAGGGGTAATCATGGATACCTCCACTAACATTTTGAATACAATCGACAGTCTGAAAGAAACCATTTTCATCACCTTCATTATCGTTATGTTAGTGGTGTTCGTATTCCTCGGACGATGGAGAGCAACGTTTATCATTATTCTGACCATTCCGATCTCGTTGATAGCCTCGTTCGCTTACTTGCTTGCATCCGGCAATACACTGAATATTATCTCGCTGAGTTCACTCTCTATTGCTATCGGTATGGTTGTGGATGACGCGATTGTGGTGCTGGAAAACATTACTACCCATATCGAAAGAGGTAGTGCCCCAAAACAAGCGGCCGTACATGCTACAAACGAAGTGGCCATCTCTGTAATCGCCTCAACCCTGACCATGTTGGCCGTGTTCCTGCCCCTGACAATGGTGACAGGTATGGCGGGTATTCTGTTCAAACAGTTGGGGTGGATCGTCAGTATCATCATGATCGTTTCGACAGTCGGTGCTTTGACCCTGACTCCGATGTTGAGTTCTCTACTACTCAGGCAGAATCCTAAAAAAGGCCGCTTGTACACCTTGTTCTTCACACCGATCGAAAAGGCATTGGATGCGCTGGACCGTGGCTATTCCAGTTTTCTTTATTGGGCAGTACGCCACCGGAAAACGGTCATATTCGGTGCGACTTTGATCTTTGCGGGAAGTATGCTATTGGTTCCAACTATCAAGACGGAATTCTTCCCGACTCAGGATAACGCACAGATCAGTGTTCACATCGAGTTACCGGTCGGAACCCGCCAAGATATCACCCGTAAGCTGGCGCTTGAAATCGACGAACTGTTCCGACAGAAATATCCGGAAATAAAAACCAGTAACTTCACTGAGGGACAAGCCGATTCCGATAATACCTGGGCTCAATTGAGTAATAACGGAACACATATTATCGACTATTACATCAATATGCTGAGTGTCGGCGATCGTGAACGCGGTATGGTTGAAATCTGTGAAGAGATGCGTAAGGACCTGGCAAAATATCCGGAGATCAAGACCTTCAAGGTGATCGAAGGCGGACAGGAAGAAGGTATGGGCGGACAGAACGCTGTCGACATCGAGATTTATGGTTTCGATTTCGGCCGGACCGATGCCGTAGCCGCCGAACTGGCCGAAAGGATGCGTAAGGTAAAAGGTTGTTCACAAGTCAACATCAGCCGTGAGGACTACATACCCGAATATCAAGTTGATTTCGACCGGGAAAAGCTGGCGATCAACGGATTGAATATCACAACGGCTGCTATGGCTTTGCGTAACCGTATCAACGGCTCTACCGCTTCCAAATATCGCGAAGACGGTGACGAGTATGATATAAAAGTACGCTACGCACCAGAATTCCGTCAGTCGGTTGAAGACATCGAGAATATCCTGGTTTATAACAATGCCGGTCAGGGAATCCGTATCCGCGACCTGGGTAAAGTAGTAGAACGAATGACGCCTCCGACCATTGAACGCAAAGACCGTGAACGTGTCATCACCGTATCGGCAGTAGTCGGAAAAGGTGCAGCCATGAGCGATATCGTAACAGCTGCCCGGAATCAACTGAAGGAAATGGATATACCTTCGGATGTCAGCTGGCAGTTAGGAGGAACGTACGAAGACCAGATGGACACCTTCTTCGACCTGACAATCCTGATGGTCCTGATCATCATTTTGGTATTTATCGTAATGGCCGCTCAGTTCGAATCGCTGACAGACCCGTTCGTAATCATGTTCTCCATTCCTTTCGCCTTCACCGGTATAATTTTGGGACTGGCAATCACACAGACCCCATTGGGCGTTATGGCATTGATCGGCCTGATTATGCTGATGGGGATCGTTGTTAAGAACGGTATCGTGCTGATCGACTACACGATCCTCTGCCGGGAAAGAGGAATGGGAATCCTAACCGCAGTAGTGACTGCCGGAAAATCCCGCCTCCGCCCTGTATTGATGACCACTTTGACTACCGTATTGGGTATGATCCCGATGGCTGTCGGAACAGGCGAAGGCTCGGAAATGTGGCGTTCGATGGGTATGACGGTTGCATGGGGACTTTCGGTGTCAACATTGATCACCCTGATAATCGTACCGGTCGTATACAGTGTATTTGCCGGAAACGGAGTCCGGCGCAGACGCCGCAAGATCGCAAAAAATGGAATATCTTCTAAAAAAGAATAAATAATAATTAGGAATAAGTTAATATGAAAGCTATATTTGTATCATTTAATCAAGCATATTACGAAATGATCCTGAATGTGATGGACCGAAACAATATCCGGGGCTTCACATACTGGAACGAAGTACAGGGACGTGGAAGTAAGACCGGCGAGCCCCATTATGGAAGTCATGCCTGGCCGACACTGAACTCGGCAATCCTGGCAATGGTCGATGACGAAAAAGTCGACCATTTCCTGGAGAGACTTCATCAGATGGATCAGAAGACGGAAGCGCAAGGATTACGTGCTTTTGTCTGGAACATCGAAAAAACAATTTAATAACATAATGAACGATCTTTTTAACATTCTCATTTTCAGCAAAGACTATAATCAGGGAGTTATCATCCAGGACTATATAAAAGCTATTGGATACAACTCACAAGTATTCGACCAGGAAGAAGCGGCATATGAGGGATTCCTTTCCAGAAATTTCACACTCTGTATTATCAACCACGATATAGACACGAAAGAAACACGGACATTGGCAGCCATGATCAAAAGTTCGGAAAATATCATCCCTGTCGTTTTCTTGTGTGAACATCCGACGAGAGAAGAAATAGCATTGCTGTTTTCGTTCCATGCAGACGATGTGATACGCAAACCTCTTGACACAGATATCTTACAAGCCCGGATTAAAGCAGTACAAAGCCGTTACCAGCCCCAACGCAAGAAAGAGGTCAGGACTTATATTTTCGGAAAATTCAAATTCGACTTGCAAAAACAGATCTTGTCCATAGAAGGCAAAACAACCAAGCTGACAACCAAAGAGGCCGATTTGCTTACGTTGCTGTGCCAACACGCAAACAATATGGTAGACAGGATGCACGCCCTGCAGATCATATGGAGAAGCGATAACTATTTCAGCGCCCGCAGCATGGATGTTTATATCACCAAATTACGCAAACTATTGCAAGATGATCCTACCATCAAAATAATAAACGTTCACGGAAAAGGTTATAAATTATCAACACGCGAAAATGACAACTGAACATTTCACCTTATTTCTAATTGTTATGGCAGCTATCGCCGCCATAGTCTTCATAGCCCTTTATTTCGTCGAAGCCGGTTATGGAATGTTGTTCGATAAAAAATGGGGACTTCCGATACCGAACAAGATTGCTTGGATTTGCATGGAAGCGCCGGTTTTTATCGTCATGTTTTTGTTATGGAACGGATCGGAACGACAGTTCGAGACAGTACCGTTCCTGATATTCTTATTCTTCGAACTGCATTATTTCCAACGATCTTTTATTTTTCCTCTGTTGATAAAAGGCAAAAGTAAAATGCCGGCAGGCATCATGCTTATGGGAATCACCTTTAACCTCCTGAACGGTTATATGCAGGGAGAATGGATTTTCTACTTAGCACCGCAGGATATGTATACGAAAAGCTGGCTGCACAGCCCTCAATTTATAGTCGGGACAATCTTGTTCTTCACCGGCATGGCAATCAATATCCAGTCAGACCATATTGTCCGCCACCTCAGAAAGCCTGGCGACACGAACCATTATCTGCCTAAAAAAGGCCTGTTCAAATATGTGACATCAGCCAACTACTTTGGCGAAATCGTGGAATGGTGCGGATTTGCAATCCTGACCTGGAGTGCAAGCGGAGCTGTTTTCGCTTGGTGGACATTTGCAAACCTTGTACCTCGCGCAAACACCATCTATCATAAATACAAAGCGATGTTTGGTAACGAACTGGAAAACCGTAAACGGGTTATTCCTTTTATATATTGAATGATTAACTCATAATAGATATGGAAAAAGAATCTATACTGTTCACTCCCGGTAAAATCGGGCCGTTGACCCTGAGAAACCGGACGATACGGGCGGCTGCATTTGAAAGCATGTGCCCAGGAAACGCGCCTTCCGACATGTTATATGACTACCATAAATCGGTTGCCTCCGGCGGGATCGGTATGACGACTTTGGCCTATGCGGCTGTTACGCAAAGCGGACTTTCTTTCGAACGTCAGCTCTGGATGCGCCCAGATATCATCCCCGGATTAAAACGCATCACCGATGCCATCCACAAAGAAGGGGCGGCTGCCTCCGTACAACTCGGACATTGCGGAAACATGTCTCACAAAAACATCTGCGGGTGCAGGCCTATCTCCGCATCCAGCGGTTTCAATATCTATTCCCCTACCCTTGTCCGTGGAATGAAACCTTCCGAAATCACAGCTATGGCAAAAGCGTTCGGACAAGCAGTTCATCTGGCGCGCGAAGCCGGAATGGATGCAGTGGAAATACATGCCGGTCACGGCTATCTGATCAGCCAGTTTCTTTCTCCCTATACCAATCATCGGAAAGACGAATATGGCGGTAGCTTGCAAAACCGGATGCGCTTTATGAAAATGTGCATGGACGAAGTGATGAAAGCTGCCGGTCAGGATATGGCAGTGTTGGTAAAGATGAATATGCGCGACGGCTTCAAAGGAGGAATGGAGCTTGATGAGACACTTGAAGTGGCTCGTACCCTGCAGAACGAATGCGGGGCACACGCTTTGATCCTTAGCGGTGGCTTCGTCAGCCGTGCCCCGATGTATGTGATGCGGGGTTCCATGCCGATTCATACGATGACGCATTATATGCCTTTCGGCTGGCTACCGCTCGGAGTCAAAATGGCAGGACGGTTCATGATCCCGTCTGAGCCGTTCAAAGAGGCTTACTTCCTGGAAGATGCCCTAAAATTCAGGGCGGCATTGAAAATGCCACTTGTCTATGTAGGCGGTCTGATCTCACGCGAGAAGATAGACGAGGTCTTGAACGACGGTTTCGAATTCGTGAGTATGGCACGTGCCTTGCTGAACGATCCGTCATTCGTAAACAAAATGAAGGAAGACGAACATGCCCGTTGTGACTGCGGACATAGCAACTATTGCATCGCCCGCATGTATTCCATCGAAATGGCATGCCACAAACATATTCAGAACTTGCCCAAAAGCATTGTCAAAGAAATAGAGAAATTAGAATATAAGTAATGGAAAAAGGATTAGCCATCATAACCGGTGCCGACGGAGGCATGGGACAAGTAATCACGGCAGCCCTCGCAAAAGAAGGCTATCCGGTGATTATGGCTTGCCTCGATCCGGAAAAAGCAGCCTCCCTATGTAACCGGATCCAGCAAGAAACCGGTAACACCCAGATAGAAGTGCGAAGAATCGATCTCGCTTCCCTTTCATCCGTAAACAATTTCACCGGTCAGTTATTAAAAGAAGGACGTCCCGTCAGCCGCCTGATAAACAATGCCGGCATCCTGACAACTCCGGTACGCAAAACCGAAGACGGGTTGGAGACAATCGTAAGCGTCAATTATGTGGCTCCCTACATGCTCACCCGCCAGTTATTACCATTAATGCAACCAGGATGCCGCATTGTAAATACAGTGTCCTGCACGTATGCCATCGGCCGGATCGAACCGGACTTCTTTGAAAAAGGAAGGAACGGACGTTTTTTCCGCATTCCGGTCTATAGCAACACCAAACTGGCGTTGTTATTATTCACCCAAGAACTTGCCGAACGACTGCAAAACCAAGGCATTACCATAAATGCCTCGGACCCAGGAATCGTCAGTACGAACATGATCACGATGCAAGCCTGGTTCGACCCGCTTACCGATATCTTGTTCCGCCCCTTTATCAAAACACCGGCCCAAGGCGCGGCAACTGCCATCCATCTGGCTCTTTCGGATGAGGCGAAAGATAGAAACGGTTGTTGCTATGCCAATTGCAAAAAGAGGAATGTGTCAGAACGCATCCGGCATCATGCACAGCAAAAACAACTTTGGGACGATACGGAAATCTTGCTCCGGCAAAAAGGAATCCGGTTCTGAACCGGCATGCACTTTTAGTTTCATACCGATGAAACTCCTATTCCATGCCTATGAAACTTCCGTTCCATGCCGAGGGAATTTCAGTTTCATGCCTATGAAACTGAAAATTCATGCAGACAAGATTTTGCAGATATAAATATAAATCGTACCTTTGCACCGCTTTTAACCCCCGTACGTGTGATGGGAAATTAGAAAGCATAAACATCTAATTTTGAGTAACACAAAAATTAAAACAAAATGAAGACATTTCAATTAGAAGGAAAGTCAAGAGAAGTAGCCGCTACTTCTGCAGACCAGAAGAGAGCTTTGAAAGCTATGCGTAAAAACAACGAAATTCCTGCTGTACTGTACGGCGGCGAAAAAGTATCTCATTTCACCATCACAAAAGACAGTGTTCGTAACTTGGTTTACAGCCCTGAAATTTTTGTTGTTGAACTGACGATTGACGGCAAGAAGACAATGGCTATCGTTAAAGATATCCAGTTCCAGCCTGTAACCGACGCTATCCTGCACATGGACTTCTTGGAAGTGTCAGAAAACAAACCGGTAGTAATGGAAGTTCCGGTTGTTCTGGAAGGTCACGCCGAAGGTGTTAAAGCCGGTGGTAAACTGAACTTGCAGATGAGAAAGTTGAAGGTAAAAGCCCTTTACACAGCAATTCCTGAGAAATTGTTTATCAATGTCGATCACCTGGGATTAGGCAAGACTATGCAGGTTGGTGCATTACACTTCGAAGGCCTTGAACTGATGAACGCCAAGAACGCTGTTGTTTGCGCCGTTCAGTTGACTCGTGCCGCTCGTGGTGCTCAGGCTAAGGCATAATAAAATTATTATTCCTAAATAATGTAAGGGGAGAATATTCAACAGAGTATTCTTCCCTTTGTTATATACTAAAAAACAACATAACAATGAAATATCTGATAACAGGACTTGGAAATATCGGTTCCGAATATTTAGGAACTCGCCATAACATCGGATTCCGCGTTGTAAATGCATTGGTAGAAGATGCCGGAGTTCCTTTCACGGAAGAACGTTACGGTGCAATCGCACGGATGCGTATCAAGAACTGTGAGTTGATCATACTGAAGCCGAACACATTCATGAACCTGAGCGGCAATGCCGTCCGCTACTGGTTGCAGAAAGAAAACATTCCGGTAGAGAATCTGTTAGTCATAGTGGACGATCTGGCACTCCCCTTCGGGACACTCCGCCTGAAACCGAAAGGCAGCGATGCCGGACACAACGGATTGAAAAACATCCAACAGTTGTTAGGCACACAAGAATACAGCCGCCTTCGTTTCGGTATCGGCAGTAATTTCCCTCGTGGAGGACAGATCAACTATGTGCTTGGCAAGTTCCCACCGGAAGAGCTCCAGGAAATGCCGGAAAAGATAAAACGGGCGGTAGAAATCATCAAAAGCTTCTGCCTGGCCGGCGTACAGAATACAATGAACCAATACAATAATAAATAAATAAATAAATAAATAATAGTTCCTTGTCTACAGTTTATGAATGAAGTCCGTATAGACAAATGGATGTGGGCCACCCGCATATTCAAGACACGTACCATAGCAGCCGAGGCTTGCAAGAAAAACAGGGTGATGATAAACGGAGTCAATGTAAAACCTTCCCGTATGATCAAAGTCGGAGAAGTGATTCAGGTACGAAAGCCACCTATCACCTTTTCCTTCAAGGTACTCGATTTAACAGAACGCCGTATGGGGGCCAAACTGGTGCCTGATTATCTGGAAAACGTCACTACTCCCGACCAATACGAAATATTGGAAATGAACCGCATATCCGGATTCGTAGACCGTGCACGCGGCTTAGGCCGTCCGACCAAGAAAGACCGTCGCGAACTGGAGCAGTTTACCGATCTGGGGATGATGAACGACGGATTTGATTTCGAGTTTGACTTCGAGGATCCGGAAGACGAAGAGTAAACTCGTTTTTTCACAGCAAGGGCCGTAACTCCTTTTCAAATATTTGCCTGCTGATTATACGATAATGCGGCGAATAGGATTCTTCGAAAACCTTGCTGTGATGTTCCACATATTCTCCCCTATCCAAACGGTCTTCTATTTCTTTGCGATGAGCATCGTAATCCGGCAAGGAAAGTTCCATAGAACGGATAATAGACTCAATCCGCTGCCATTCTTTTTGCCAATCGGCAACTGTAATAGGACGGACACTGTTCACGCTCCGCTTTTTCGAAATCCTTCTTTTCTGTCGCCGAAAGACAGAGACAGAAAAGAAGGAACAAAGTCTGAAAACCGTACTTCCACATCGTTTATTTGATTACTTCTTTCAGTTTTTTGTGCAAATCCTCGCCAGTTATGTTTTTAGCGACAATCACTCCATCAGGATCCAGCAGGACATTGGCCGGAATACCACGAACCCCGTAAAGAGCCGGAATTTCCGAATCCCAATATTTCAAATCGGAAAGATGTGTCCAAGCCAGATTATCGTCGGCAATCGCTTTCATCCACTTGCTTTTATCCTTATCCAGGGAAATCCCCACAATCGTAAAGTTTTTATCTTTATATTCATTAAACGCCTTTACCACATTCGGATTCTCGCGACGACAAGGAGGACACCAGGATGCCCAGAAATCCAACAGTACATATTTACCTCTGAAATCAGAAAGCGAAACAGATACTCCCGCCGTATCTGGCAACGAAAATTCAGGAGCCACCTTCCCTATCTGCACATTTTCCAACTGCTTGATAATACCATCCAAATCTTTTACATACGGACAACCGGCCAGTTCGGAAGAAATCTTGGCACGAGTCGCTTTCAGTTCATCCAGCGGCAACTGGTAAGTGAAGTAACGATACAGATAAAAAGCGGCGGCAGGCGAAGCCGGATACTTGGTGATCAGACTGTCTATGTCATACCCTTCTTCAAAAACCTTCTCGGCATTCTCCTGAAAGATTGTATTGACAGGAGAATTACGGACCGTAATCGTTTCGCCGTCATTACTTATCCTCACATCCATATTCGTATTTTCGACAAAGAACTGAACCGGATAATTCATATCTTCTGTTGCCAGACCAAACAATAAAGGCTGATCCACTTCTCCCTTAAAAGTAAATTTTCCCTCTTTTAATTCTGCCGTATCGACATCAAAAAACATCTTATTCCGGAAGGACTTGAGATAGACTTTCCCTTCCGTCCTGCCGGTCACTTCTCCATTTATCACATAACCTTTCGGTGCTTCCTGGCAACTCGCCAACATCAGGGCCACCAGGGCTGTCGCTACTAATCGTTTCATTTTTATCTGTTTCGTTTATTATTTAACCTCAGGGTGATGATATCGCCCTTTTTTCAGCGTTCCCTTTCCATATTCGATCGCACGAACCGGACAGCGGTGAATACAAGCGACACACTGCACACAAGTATCCGTCCAAACAGGCTTCCCGGCCTGCATGCTGATCGTTCCGGTCGGACAAATCCGTTCACATAACCCACAGGAAATACAAGCATCCGTCACCCGGAAAGAATTACTTCCGATAGCCAGATGGGCAAAAAGAGGATAAATCCAGTAGCTTTTCAAACCGGGCATGCTTCCTGTATGATACAAAGCGTCCTGCCCATGCTCCCGGATCGCTTCGATAATCTCGGCCACACGTGCCGGGGCATCCTGCAGTTTCCGTTCCTCCACATCTTTGTCGTCTACATCGAAACCAGGCAGCAAGATATAGTTGTTCGGCATAATGACAGAGTATGCTGCCGTTAGCGATATCGCTCTTTTTTCCAAAGCTTTCCCGATCAGTCGATCTGTATATCCGCATTCATCTCCACAGGTAGAAACGGAATAGACCGATTGTCCAGTATATCCGTTTAAAGTCAGACGAGAGATAAAACGGGTAACAGACACTGCCGGTCCCCAGGAATGCACAGGATAGACAAACAATATCTTTTCATCCGGACGAACCGGATAGACCCAACCATCCTTTTCCTTATGCAGTTCATCTGCAATTGAAACCAACTGTTCTCCCAGCGCCTCACTCAGAGCCTTTGCCACCCAAAGAGAGTTTCCAGTTCCAGTAAAGTAAAATATCATATTCCTATTTCTGTTTCAAATACAAAAGTAAGTATAATCTAAGAATACACCTCGCATTTACCTTATTAAGAAACCTAAACGGCAACGTGATGAAGATAACAATGGGACCTTACACACGTTGTCATTCCTGCCTGAAGCCTACTTTTACCTTTACGGAGATTTGGAGCAGACACTTTTTATATCTTAATTTGCATTACCATAAAAACACACAATATGAAACGGACTTTACTTATTTGGGCTTCGATGGCTTGCATGACTGTTCATTCGGTCACGGCACAGGACGCAGCTGTAAACAAAATCATCGAAATCGGTCAAACGGATAATCAAGTGATGGATCATTTAGATGTACTCACCAACCGCATCGGCGGCCGTGTGATCGGCTCGAACGCATACGATAATGCAGTTGAATGGGTTGCCTCGAAATTTACGGAATGGGGACTGGAAGTAGAACTACAAGAGGCCGGCACGCTGCCGGTCGGCTTCAACCGAGGACCGTGGTTCGGCAAACTGTTGGGAGAAAACGGGATGGAACTGCATTTCGTCACTCCCTCCTACACCGCCGGAACAAAGGGTGTACAACGCGGACATGTCTTACAGGAACCGCTTACCCAAAGCGAGTTCGACCGCATGAAAGGACAACTAAAAGGGGCTTGGGTGCTGATCAACGGGAAGAATGTCGGCTGGCCGGTCGACCGGTCCGCCAAAGGCGACTCCATCCGTGCCGCCATCATTTCCGAAAACAACGAAACGGCCAAAAAGAACCGCCAGATCATGGAGGATAACTGGCGCAACAATACCGACAACCCGCTACTGCCATTGAAAGAGGATGTCCCGGCCTTGTTCTACAAACAGATGTGCGAAGCCGGCGTATTGGGTTTTATCCAATCGGCCACCGTCCCTTTGCGTGCCCTCTATGACAAGGCAATCATACACGATCCGACTTTCACGTTTGACAACCTGCCGGACGTCTGCGACATCAAGTTAGACGAACACCAGTATGCGGCCATCAAGCAGATGGTAAAGGAACGCCGCACCTTCTTCCTTGAGTTCGATATCCGTAACCATTTTCGTATGGGACCGGTAAAATACTATAATGTGATCGGTAAGATCAAAGGCTGTAAATATCCGGACGAGTATGTGATGGCGAGTGGTCATCTGGACGCGTTCGACGTGGCGACAGGTGGCGTGGACTGCGGTTCCGGCGTCACTCCGGTGATGGAAGCGGCCCGCATGATCATGAAATCCGGTGCGAAGCCTAAACGGACGATGTTATTCTGTGCTTTTGCTGGCGAAGAATTCGGATTGTTAGGTTCTACAGCCTGGGTGAAAGCCAATAAAGATAAGTTAGATAAAATCTCCAACTTGTTCAACCGCGACGGAGGCCCGACACCTCCCGTCGGACTCAATGTTCCGAAAGCGATGTATCAGGACTTCGTGAAGATATGCGCGCCCGTCAAGAAGATCCATCCCGACTATCCGTTCGAAGTGAAAGAAGCCGGCCCATTCACCAAACCTGCCAAACCTGCCGGTACGGATGCATCCGTTTTTGCTGTCGAAGCAGTCCCGGCCATCGCCTTCAACGAAAAGGACATCAAAGGATACAACTTCAACTACGGTGAGATCTGGCACACCGAACGCGACACTTACAGCAAAAGCATCCCGGAATATCAGGAACATGCCGCTACAGTAATGGCGATCGTGACGCTGGGAGTAGCCAACTTGGAGCATCTGCTGTCAAGAGAAGGATTGTATAAATAAAACTTCAGAAAGGAATAACAAACCCATAGCTTTACAGAAGCTAACCCTATGCGTTAGTATCCATAAAGCTATGGGTTTGCGATATTTTTCGTACCTTTGCCCATTCAAAAGCAAATTAATAGGTATATAAGATATGATAACGGTTAACAATCTGGACGTACAGTTCGGAAAACGTATCCTGTTTCAGGATGTCAATATGAAGTTCACGCCGGGCAACTGCTACGGTATCATCGGGGCTAACGGCGCCGGTAAATCAACATTCCTCCGTGTTATCAGCAAACAGCTGGATCCTACACGCGGAACAGTGTCTTTAGGACCGGGTGAACGCCTTTCCGTATTGAGTCAGGACCACTTCGCATTTGATGAATACACCGTAATGGACACAGTGTTGATGGGACACACCACCCTTTGGGAGGTGATGAGCGAGAAAAACGCCCTGTATGCAAAACCTGATTTCAGCGATGCCGACGGTATCCGCGTATCGGAACTGGAAGAGAAGTTCGCCGAGATGGAAGGCTGGAATGCAGAAAGTGATGCCGCCGCCCTGTTGAGCGGCTTGGGTATCGCGGAAGAATTCCACTACACGCTGATGAAAGACATGAGCGGTAAGCAGAAAGTACGTGTCCTGCTGGCACGCGCCCTCTTCGGACAGCCTGACAACCTGTTGCTGGACGAGCCGACCAACGACCTCGACCTTGAAACCGTCATGTGGCTTGAAAACTATCTGGCGAACTTCGAACACACCGTGTTGGTTGTCAGCCACGACCGTCACTTCCTCGACTCTGTCTGTACGCATACGGTAGATATCGACTTCGGTAAACTGCAGATGTTCGCCGGAAACTATAGCTTCTGGTACGAATCCAGCCAGTTAGCACTCCGCCAGCAGCAGAACCAGAATAAGAAAGCGGAAGAAAAGAAGAAAGAATTGGAAGAGTTCATCCGCCGTTTCAGTGCCAACGTAGCGAAGTCTAAACAGACAACCAGCCGCAAGAAGATGTTGGAGAAACTGAACATCGAAGAGATCAAGCCTTCTTCACGACGCTATCCGGGTATCCTGTTCACGCCCAACCGCGAACCGGGCAACCAGATATTGGAAGTAAAGGGGCTGACAAAGTCCATCGACGGGAAAGTCCTTTTCCAGGACCTCAACTTCAACGTGGAGAAAGACGACAAGATCGTATTCATCAGTCACGACCCGCGTGCGATGACCGCCCTTTTCCAAATCATCAACGGAGAAGAAAAGGCCGATGCCGGAACGTACCAATGGGGACAAACCATCACGACGACCTATCTGCCGCTCGACAACTCCAAGTATTTCAACTCGGATTATAATCTGATCGACTGGCTGAGCCAGTTCTCGCCCGACACGAACGAGGTCTTCCTGAAAGGCTTCCTCGGACGTATGCTGTTTTCCGGCGAAGAGCTGTTGAAGAAAGTGAGTGTACTTTCCGGAGGTGAAAAGATGCGTTGTATGATCTCCCGCATGATGTTGACGGATGCCAACTGTATCATCCTCGACACGCCGACCAACCATCTGGATTTGGAATCCATCCAAGCATTCAACAACACATTGCAGTCATTCAAAGGAAACATCCTGTTCTCCAGCCATGACCACGAGTTCATCCAGACGGTTGCCAACCGCATCATCGAGTTGACTCCGAACGGCATTATCGACCGTATAATGGAATACGACGATTATATTACCGATCCGATGGTTGCCGAGCTGAGAGAAAAGCTTTATAAATAAACAAGCATCGATAACTTTCCAGAAAAAGAACCAGATATGTGGATGACATATCTGGTTCTTTTTCCGATACCTTCCCTGTATATGAAAAAAAGAATCCTCTTTCTCCTTGCCCTATATTTCATGTGGTTACCGCTACTGGCAATCCAGAAGCCTGTGTTTATGCTGTACCACCACGCCTTAGCGAGCGGATGTTCGCTAATCGATTACCTTAAGGTAATTACACACGGGTTACTGTTGGACTGTACGATAGCCGGCTATCTGACGACGTTACCTTTGCTGATGACGTTAGTTTCGGTATGGTTGCCGGGGTCTTTTTACAGGAAACTGCTGAAAGGATATTTCGGAATCATGGCGGTATTGATCGCAGCGATCTTTTCCGTGGATGTGGCTTTATACGGCTACTGGGGATTCAGGCTGGATGCGACTCTTTTCTTCTATCTTCAATCACCCGGCGATGCGATGGCAAGTGTACCGCTGGGGCAATTCTTTGCCCAATTGCTGATGTTCGCCGTATATGCTTTCGGGATATATTGGGTGTTGAAGAGGTTTATCGTTCCGCTCTTCCCAGAAACACAGGTGAGAAAACGATTGGGCGGAAGCCTTATCATTATCCTGTCAGGAGGGATACTCTTCATTCCGATACGAGGAGGCGTAACGACTTCGACGGCGAACGTGGGGATGGTATATTTCAGCCAAAACCAATTCCTCAACCATTCGGCAATCAATCCTTGTTTCAGCCTGATCGCTTCACTTAGCAAGCAACAGGATTTTGCGGCACAGTTCAATTTTTTCCCGGAAGAGGAAAGGAAGGAGGTAATGGATACTTTGTCTCCGCACTCGACGCGGGGACACAAAGGGACGAATCCCGCAGATGCAGATTTACAGCAAAAGCCTCTGCAATCCCTTCTCAATACCTCACGACCGAATATATTGATTATCCTGATGGAAAGTTTCTCGGCAAACGCGATCGGAGCGGTCGGCGGAGATTCCATCATCACGCCTAACCTGAACCGATTGAGTCGGGAAGGAGTACTTTTCACAAACATGTATGCCAATTCGTTCCGGACAGACAGAGGAATCGTTTCGGTGTTGAACGGATATTTGGCACAGCCGACCACTTCCATCATGAAGTATCCGGCAAAAAGCCAAACACTCCCCTCTATCGCCAAAACTCTGACAAACGAAGGATATGTTGCCGACATGCTGTACGGAGGCGATATCAACTTTACCAATATGCAGAGTTATTTCTTCAGTTCCGGTTACAGCCGGATCACGGCAGACCGTGACTTTCCGCTCACCAGCCGCTTGAGTAAATGGGGAGCGAACGACGATATTACGTTCCGCCACCTGTACGAAGACATCAAAAACCGGGACAACCAAGCTCCCTGGCTCAGCACTTTCCTGACGTTAAGCAGCCATGAGCCGTTTGAAGTTCCCTACCACCGGTTGGACGAAATGGGGCTGTATCCGAACTCGGTTGCCTTCACGGACAGTTGTATCGGCAACTTCATAGACAAATTGAAAGAATTGCCTGTATGGAAAAACACGCTGGTTATTTTCGTTTCCGACCACGGATATCCTTATCCGAAAGATGTGGTCAACTATGAACCTCGCCGCTACCATATTCCGATGCTTTGGATCGGCGGTGCGGTGAAAGAACCTGTCGTGATTGACAAATTAGCCAATCAGACGGATCTTGCCGCCACCCTATTGAACCAGTTAGGGATCGATCACGACACTTTCACTTTCAGCCGGAACATCCTAAGTCCCGATTATCCGGAATATGCATTCTATACTTATTCTAACGGATTCGGGTTTATCGACAGCACCGGTATATCCGTCTATGACAACGAAGGGAACAAACCTCTGATCGAAGCCCCCCGAAAAGGCAGTGACTTGCGACTCCGCAAAGGAAAGGCACTCCTGCAAACCTTGTATGACGATTTAGGGAACCGATAGCCTTTTTATTGCATTCTGCATAAGTTTTGCAGGAATACTGCAATGCCTACGCAGAATGCAATGGTGATCCCCACGCTTACTCCTCTTGCTTCTCTTCCGTCAACAGCTTGCCATCATCATCCCAAGTACGCCAAATGCCGCTTTTCCTTCCTTTAGCATAAAACATTTCGAAACGAAGAATGCCTTTATCGTTCCACACCCGCCAAGGTCCGTCTTTTTGCCCATCTTTATAGGAAGCAATACCGGTCAGTTGCCCGGCTTCGTTATAAGTACGCCATTCTCCATGAAAAATGCCGTGATAGTAAGAACGGACTTCCGCAATCTTTCCATCAGGATAGTAAATCACATAAGTTCCTTCGGGACGGCCGTCTTTGAGGAAAAGCTCCATCTTCAACATACCATCATCGTAAAACTCGGTATAGCGGCCAGTGTAAGGAGTTGTTTGAGACTCGTCCGTATAATACTGGCCTTCACTAAGGAACAAGTCCTGCGCCTGGATTGCCAGGGCAGAACTTGCCAATAATGTTGATGTCAATAATAATCTCTTTATCATCTTTTTAATATTCAGTGTTCTGAGGATCCCAGTTTGTCCAACCGGCTGTCCAATCGTTTGTTCCATCAAAAGCTCCTTTGTAAGTTACTTTTTCAAAGAAGCTGTTATTCAAGACTTCATCAACAAATTCGGCTCCTTGTACGGCAGAAGCAACAACAGAAGAATAGTCACCGTCTTTTGAAATAATTTCGTTGGTGGTTGCCAAAGTAGTATTGTTACCAGCGCGGTTGAAGAAGTTCTCGCTTACCTTTTCGTCATCGTAGAAGTTCTTCCACATACCGGCAAAGATTACATTCTTAACGGCGATACCATCATTTGCCGTACCTTTCTTATCCGTTGCACGAAGTCCGTAAGGCCATCCCGTGAATACGGAGTTGTAGACATTCAAACTCGAATTACGGCGCAGGTGCATGGCAGCCTGGAATTTACCTCCTTTGGCTCCATTAGCGGCATCGGCTGTCTTTGCTTCAACCTCGGCTTGTGTCATATCAGAAACCTTTCCATAGAACGGACCGATCAAGGTCACGTTGGAGAAGACAGGCTTCGTAAGCGGGGTATTGGAAGAACCACTTGCATCATTATCGGATTCGAAACCGTTAGAGTCGGAAGTATCAGCGATGTCCTTGTCACGCACGCTCAACAGAAACTGCAAGTTACCCGTATAACCGTAATCGGTATCGAAATCATCGTCCCAACCTTTGTAAGCAACCAAATGCTTAGCATTGACCGTTCCACCGAACCATTCATACGAATCGTCATTAGAATAAGACACCTGTACGAACTCCACTTCCGTACCACTACCGACACCACCGAATGTCAGACCGTTGATCTCCTTGTCGGGTTCCAAAGGATAGCCAGCAAATTCAATACGGACATATTTCAACTTACCAGAGCTTTCTCCATTAAATTCATCGGAGGTCGTGTTACCATATTCCGTTCCGGGTCCACCCTCGATAACCGGTCTTTTTGTCTGGTTTACACGAGCATTACCGCAGATAATCAAACCTCCCCAGTCTCCCGTCGCACGCTTGCCCGGTTCTTTATCGGAAGTAAAGACAATCGGTTTGTCAACCGTACCTTCAGCCATGATCTTCGCACCCGGTTCGATAATCAAAGAGGCAGCCTTTTCACCGGAAGAAACAGATATACCCTTGATGACCGTTCCTGCTTCAATTGTCAACGTAGCACCCGGTTTTACATAAACAAAACCTTTCATATAGTTCTTATCTGCAGCATTCAGCGTAAGATCGGAAGTTATCTCTCCCTCCAAGATCACTTCTTTGGAAGACGGAGCCTCATTAGAAACAGTCACAGCACAAGTTGCCGTCTTATTGCCATCCTTTGTCGTAGCGGTGATCGTGGCAGTACCCTCGGTAACCCCTGTCACCTTACCGGCATCTACTGTTGCCACCTTTTCATCGGAGGAACTCCATGTTATCGTTTTATCCGTTGCATCGTCCGGAGTAATGGTGGCAGACAATGTCACGGACTCGCCAACCTTGACAGTTGCAGTCGTAGGACTTACGGCAACAGCCGATACAGCTATAGAGCCATCAGGCTTGTCATCATCACTACAAGATACAGTTCCAAACATAACGGCCAACGCACATACAGAGGCCAAACCTTTCAATAGAAATCTGTTCATAATAAAAACATTTTGTTTGTAATAGAGATATATTCTAATTCACTTTAAAACTTGAGAGAAACACCGACATTAATATCCACTCCCGGACGGTAGCTGCGTACCAACTGTTCACGTTCACGCTTGCCGCCGTTCTTGTCCGTCAACTTCACGAACTGTTTGTATTCGATTTTAGAGTTCAGCATATCCTGAATCCCAGCTTTGATCTCAACAGCTTTGCCGATCTTCTTCGAAAAAGTCAAATCCAGGGAATTACGAGGCATCTCATATATGTCGGGAATATCTTCATTCTGGTCCTGCATCGGGACACCGACCGACTCGATGCGCTTCCCGATACGGTTGTAAAGTAGCGAAGCGGAGATTCCCTTGTCATCGTGCTGATAAAACAGACCGGCATTCACCAGATAAGGAGATTGCCCCGCCAATGGCCGGTCACGCTCAGGCGCTCCTTCCTCAAAGCGGACACGGCTATGGATATAGGCGGCATTACAGACCAAGCTCAACCCTCTTAATCCGATAAAGTCAAGGCTTTTCTTCATATCCAACTCAATGCCGAACGTCTCGGCATTCTTCGCATTGTGATAGGTATATTGCAAACCGGAACCCGCCTCGTTATAGGTTTCCTCGATCGGATCCTTGAACCGTTTGTAGAATGCACCGACTGTTATCATCTCGCCGGATGCCGGATAGAATTCATAACGCACCTCCAGATTGTCCGCATAAGCATTCTTCAATTCGGTATTACCGACAATATTCGCATCCCGCTCGAAATTAAAATACACATATGGTACTACCTCACGGAACTCCGGCCGGTTGACCGAACGGCCGTAAGCAGCACGCACAAGGTGTTTCGCAGACAGGTTGTAAGAGATATTGACGGAAGGGAAAAAATCGCTCGTCCGGTTATCCAAGTGAACAGGAGTCGTACCGTCTGAACTGTAACCGTCCATTTTAAGGTTATAATATTCCATACGGACACCGATATTGGCATTCAGCGCCTCCCCGTAGTTCAACTTGGCAGAGACATAAGCGGCTCCCAAGATATTTTCGGAAGTATAGGAGTCGCTGTTCGTCGTCGTCTCACGCATCCATATCCGGTCTGCCGAAATGTTCTCATCACAGAACAGCCCCGTATAATCCCAATCGGCATATCGGTCATACCCTTTACCTAACAGATTGTAACCGAATCGGCGAGCATCGAACGTACGACTCTTATATTCTCCATAGACACCACCGTCAAGAACAGGGGCGAACTTGTCGGAGACAGTGAACTTATGTTCATAATTGGCAGCGAGCGAAACACCGTGATCCTTCAAGTCCTGGTAATAGCGCATCGGATCGGAGACGTAATAATTCGGTAAGTCCGTCTTCGTCTCGTCGAGGATGGAATTGACGATCTTGCGGTCCGGTTCCCGATAGGCAGCAAAAGCATAGCCGGCAGTCCAGTCCACTTTGTTGATATCCTCCTGTAACGTATGCGTGCCGCCAAGTTGCCCTGAATAGGTCGTACGTCCGGTATAAAGGGATTCCCACTTGCGGATCGCCTTGTCAGAATAATAGTTCATCCCCTCCCTCTGTGTCAGGGCGGAAACACCACGCTGGCTGAAAAAGTTACGAAACTCGTATTTATGATCGCCTTTCATAAACGACCAGTTGAACAAGGCTCCTAACTTGGAAGTATTCTTATAGCGGACATCGTTGTACTCAAAGCGCGGACGTGAGAGATCGTTCGCCACATCATAGGCGATATAGTTGTTATTCACCGTCTCCGAATAATCGTAGCCGGTACTCCAGTTCACATTCGCGATATTCCCGATCTTCCAGTCGCCTGCATCGAAGGATCGGTGTGAAGTGAGCGAAATCTTTTGGTCCGGAATAGCCGTGAACCTGTTGATTCCCCACCTCTGGTTGATCCGCCGTGTAAAGGCAGCGGCTTCCTCTGTCGAATAATCCCCTAAATGAGAAGGGAAAGAAGAGGGCAAACTCCGCACCCCGGCCCCAAATCCGAGATAGTCTTTCCAACTCCCGTCCGTCAGCTGGAAACTCCGGAAAGTAGCATTCGTATTAAATCCCATCTGGTAAGATACGTTGAAGGTATTCCCGTCCGGTATATTCTTGGTCATCACTTGCACGAAACCACCGGAGAAATCGGCCGGCAGCTCGGCAGACGGACTCTTATAGACCATCATATTGTCGATCAGCGAAGAAGGAAGCACATCGAACGAGAATGCCCGGCTGTCCGTCTCGCTCGAAGGAGTGGTCGCCTCGTTCAGCCATACATTATTATATCGTTGCGCCAACCCCCGGACCACCACAAAACGGTCATCCACGATCGTAAGCCCCGGAATACGGCGCAACACCTCGGCGGCATCACTGTCCTGTGTCTTGCCGATCTGTTGGGCTGAAATACCGCTTACGACCGGCAGGCTTTTCCGTACCGTATTGATAATGGCGGTTTCCGTTCCCAACTTTCGTTGTGCCACGACCACCACATTCTGAAGTTGCAGGTCGGCATCGGACAGTTCGATTCTCAGCACCGACTCCTGATGGGCTTTCACCACGACATCACGAATGGTTTCCGATTTATAAGAGACATAAGAAGCGACAATCGTATATTTTCCCGGTTTGACATTCTCTATACGGAAGTTTCCCTCCACGTCGGCAATGGCCCCCACCGTAGTCCCTTCGATCACGACCGAAGCACCGATCAACGCATCTTTGAATTTGGCATCCGACACCGTTCCGCAAATAACGCCTGTCTGCGCCCAGGCAGACAACGAAAGAAAACTCCCCAACAACAAAAGAAAGAACCTCTTCACATTGCCTGTTTCACACTTGTTTCCCATTCCTTATTACTTGTTACATTTATTTGCCGGCAAAAGTAGAAGGGACGTATTGCAAGAAGATGTAAACAGAATTACATTGTAAAAACGATTATTACAATCCGTTGACAACAAAAAGAAAGCAACCATTTGACAAAGCGACCACCCATAGCAGATTTTACGAGAAAAAAGGCTGCTAAGAAACTATTTATAGTATCTTTGGAAACAATTAAATAAACAATATACGATGAACTAGGTCATGCGCAAACTCCCAATCGGAATACAAACCAGCCTCCACAGGTTCGGCAAAAGAAGCCTCATCCCCTACCAAAGTGACAGACGTGACATCGTCAAAGTCTGCATGGAATTTGCCGAAGAACAGAATATCACAAGATGGCTATGTGAATAACAAAACTATCACAACGACCGCAGAATGGACATACACACTTTATACATCATCGCTTATGCCACCAGCACCACTTCCAGCCTGGGCAGTTGCGCCATCCTGCTGTTCTTGAACTACGGCAATATCGAGACAAACCCTGTTTACCTGAAGGCACGGCGGATCCTCGCATTTGCGACCTTCCTCGTGGCCATCGGTCTCCTCATCTCGCTTACCACCAGAAAATGGCAACCCGTCGGATGGGACATCGCCTCGTTTCCCGTCACCCTGATCGCCTCCTCGCAAACCCTGCTGTTCACATTCTCACTGATCCTGCTGTTCAACGAACAGTATGCCACCCGGCAGCGGATCCTGCTGCACGCAATTCCTTCCCTCCTCTTCACCCTGGCCTACGCCGGAGCATGCCTGATCTGGAAAGACCACCCCGTCTATGCTTACTCGGAATGGAAGTCACTGGTCACGAATCCGCCTTCCCTGATCCGCACGCTCTATCTGCTTGCCTACATCATCCAGTCAGGCATCTATGCAAAACTATTCCTGCACGAACGACATACTTACCTCTCCCTCTTGGGAGGAGTGAAGACAGAAGACAGGTGGCTCAAACTCGGACAGGTGACAAGCGCGTTCTTCCTTGCCTCAGGCATCGGCCTTTGTACGCTGAGCCTCGCCTTGAATCCTTACCTGCCTCACGAAATCACCGTGACCTTCCTATTCACCGTTTTCTATTTCGCCTTCGGAATCTTCTACGCAAACTTCAGTTCCACCTATCGGGATGTCCGAACCCGCATCCGTGAACAGAACTCAGCCTTTTCTCCTCCCGCCGGAGCGGACATGGAAGAATTGATCTGCTACCTCCAACCGGATGACGACAACAACCGTCTCTTCAAGGACATAGAAGCCTATTTTCAGAAAGAGCAGCCCTATCTGGACCCTGACTTCAGGATATCCGACCTGCCCAGGACCATCGGTGCAAACCCACACAAGCTCTCGACCGCTGTCGGCCGTGCCACCGGGCTGACGGTCCAAGACTACGTACTCCGCCTCCGCATCGGCCACTCCGCAGACCTGCTGCTACTGCCCGAAAACGCCGAGCGCACGATCGAGGACATCGCTTTCTCGTCCGGTTTCCAGTCTACAAGCACCTACAACCGGAATTTCCTGAAACTGATGAAAACAACCCCTTCCCGGTTCCGGAGCCGCACATGACAGGAATACCCCCGCCCTCCCGAGAGGAACACCCCTGTCCGCCCGACGGACAAAACTACATCATACTCATCATTGCTGATTTCGGGCACAACTTTACGGATTTTGAGTATCCTTTCTGCCCTTCTCTCCCCATCTTTGCCTCCAAACGGTTAACGCCCGGCCAACCACCGGGCACTTAAACATTGGAATCATGACCAACGAAGAAGAACAGATCGCTCTCAACATCGATCTCTACGACAACATCATGACGGAGAAGGAAGGCGACTACACCGGCCGCCCTCGTATCACCGGCACTCTGTACAACAAACAGATAGCCGCCCGTATCGTGAAAGCAGGTACGGAGTACAAACAAGAAAGCATCGAGTATATCCTCGATCGTGCCGACAAAGCGAAAGTAGAAGCCATCGCCGAAGGTAAGAGCGTAATAGACGGCGTCGGGCAATACCTCGTCACCGCACGCGGCTCGTTTATCGGTGAAAACGCGCAGTTCGATCCTGTCAAACATTCCTTAGGCGTTTCCTACACGCCCGGTCAGCTTCTGCGCAGCCAGCTGAAAAAAACCAAAGTCGTCTGCAATGGCACAGCCAAAACAGGTCCGGTCATCAATTCCATCACTGACAGCACGACCGGCAGCGTCAACGAGATCATCACCTCGGCAGGCCCCGCCGTGATCAGTTGCAGCAATGCCAAAGTGATAGGCGACGACCCGTCTGTCGGCGTCTTCCTGACCAAGGACGAAGAGGGTGCAGCTCCGATGAAATGCCCGGTCATCATCCGCAACGCCCCATCCGAACTCACCGTCATGCTCCCCGCCATCGAAACAAAGGTTCTGTACACGCTGAGCGTGACAACACAATACAGCAGCAGCAACAAGATGCTGAAAAACCCGCGCACCTACCGCTTCCCCATCCTCTTGAGCGACGGGAAAAGCAATGACGAGGAACGCCCCGGCGAACTCTGACAACGATGGAGACGTTTCCTTCGAGCCAAGGGAGAGGCTCCCTCGCCTCGAAGGAAACATCTCCGCTACCTCCAAGTGAATCTCTCCCTTGCATCCAAAGGAGGCATTCATCAAATTGGATGCTTTTTTCATAACACCTAAATAACTACATACACATGAATAGAGATTTAAATATCAAAAGTACAATACGCCAGATTCTTGGCGTATTGATTAGTATCATGATACTAATGCCATTTACGGTATCCTCTCAAACCGTCACAACCACCATCGACTGCGCAAACGCTACAACAGACATAAACGGCAACGGATATCGTTGGGACCTCAGCAACAAGATACTGGCTCTTGACGGAATAGACCTAAGGACAAGTCAGATGATGGGCATAAAGCTTCCTCCCAATTCAACAATCACGCTACAAGGAGACAATTACATCGAAGGAGCAAGCAGGGCCATCCTCTTCAATATCGGTTCCACAGAGCAAGACCCAGGCGGAACCCTGACTATAAAGGGAGACGGGGCCTTAACCCTGAACAGCACGAACACCCCCAGCGCCATTTTTAACGCAGGTACGAGCACGATCAAGAACAAAGCCATACTTGTGATAGAAAGCTCGACCGTCATCACAAACGGCCTGTCGGTAGGAGGCAATGCCAAAGACGAAAACGGAGAGTGGGGAAAAACGGGTGAAACAATCCTCAGGAACAATGCATGGTTGGATATCACTTGGGAAAAAACGACCAATCCTTCCGGTTTACCTCTCTACAACCACAACATAAAGGTGGAAAATTCCGTTCTGTTCTACAACTACCGGAACACCGGGACATTAGGATATTATGGTGAAGTATACGGAGACGTGACACTGTCAGGAGACTGCACCATCAAGAACGGACAGACGCTTTTCATCCCGACAGGCTGCTCGCTCACCGTAAACGGAACACTGGATAATCAAGGAACCATTTATAGCAAAGGTGCACTGACCGCAAACCAGATAACAGGAAACACGGTGACCAAAGACAAGGTTGACCTCAACGGGACAAGTTACAAAACATGGGCGGAGGCAACAGCTGCACTCGCAGGTTCCGAAGAACCGGTCAATATCATCACTCTGTTAGACGACGAAACAGCTACAAGCACACCTCCAAAACCCTGTATCATAACAGGCGACGGAAAAACGTTGACATATGCCGGCGACCTCGAACTGCAAGCCGCCCTTACCTTCAAAAGCATCAAACTGAACATGAGCACCATTTATGCCAACGGCCACGATTTGACATTCGACGAGTCTGTCGATTGCCGCCCGTCGACATACACCAACAACGGCAACACCCTGACCGGCATACGTAACATCTGGGGAGGAACTAAAGACAACAATACGATCGACAAAACCAATATCGTAATCAAAAGCGGACAATTCGGCTGGATCTACGGCGGCGGCAATGCCGGTAACATCACAGGGACAACCAAGGTGACCATATCGGGCGGAACCGTGAACAACTCTGTTTTCGGTGGAAGCCATGCCGCAGGAAGCACAGTCGGCAATACCGAGTTGAACATTACCGGAGGAACTCTAAACTATATCTACGGAGGCGGCTGGAACGGGGACGTCACCGGTACAGCCACGACGAATATCTCTGGCGATAACACGGTTGTCAGCGGCTTTATCATCGGCAACACGGAAGGAACCGGCACGGCAGGCAACACGGATGTGACACTTGACACATCCGCAGATAATCCCATCCAGGAAGTACACGGAGCTGGTATTAACTACAATAATACAGTACACGGGAAAGTTTCGGGAAATGTCAATCTCACCGTTCTGGACGGCAGAATCACCGGGAGCCTGATCGGTTGCTCCTCAGCTGTCGAGGGGAAGATCAACATAAACGTGAAAGGAGGAGAGGTCAAAAGAATAAGTGGCATCGACTATTCCTTGTCTGCAGATTCACCAACTCCCACTTACAGCGGAATAATCCAGATCACCATAGAAAAAGGCCATACCACCATCGGACAAATAGACTGCAACAATAACCACAAAACACATGTAACCTACAGAAACTGCGGAACAGCCGACACTCCCTATCTGATTTCCGAACTGCGCTCCATCGATAAAGTCATCCTGGAAAACTCTTTTATCAAAGAAAAGGACCAGACATCGGCATTCAGGCTCGACATGGGGAACGGAGAGACTATGGAAATAGAAGGGACCGGACTGACCGGAGATTTCCATCTGGTCAATTTGAACGGAAAAGCATCGGATAACCAGTCGATTATCACGGCTTCCGAACTGTCGGGTACATACAGTTTCACCCATAAGGCCGACAATAAGATGCTCTATAAAGCCGGTTTCAACTACCGCTATCCGGGTGACGCCACATTGTGTGCCATCACCCTTCCGACAACGGTCGAGAACGGCACGCTAGCTCTCAAAGGCACGATCGGAGCCGACCAGGGAGAAACCCTCTTTGAAAACGGTGACCAGGTCCCAGCAGGCACACCGATGACTATAATCGCCACTCCTTCATCAGGATATAGTATCAAAAGCTTCTCTGTAAGACAGGGTAATAACAATGTGACGGTTGATACAGATGGCAGCTTTACTGCTCCCGACGGTGATTTTACAGTCGCTGCCGAGTTTAAGAGGATATATACTCCGCCGGCAGCCACCTACCACACCGTCACTCTCCCCTCCGTGGAAGGTGCGACACTCAGCAAGCAGGCAGGTGACCATACGGTCGAGGAAGGATACAGTTTCACCTTCGCCATCACCTTGGATGAAAACTATAGTGAGTCCATCCCTGTTGTCACCACCGATCGCGGCGAGACGATCATACCGGACACGAATGGCAGATACAAGATCAACAACGTGGCTGAAGACATTGTCGTCTCTATCTCCGGCATCGTGAAGAATCTTCCAACAAGTATCAAAAGTATCGAAACAGACACGAAGATATGGACCGCCGACGGCACGATCTTCATCCACACCTCTTCCCCGCAGCAGATACAGGTGGTAAACCTCGCCGGAAGCACTCTCTTCTACCGCAACATTCCGGTAGGCGACACACGGCTCAATGGATTGGCAGCAGGAGTCTACATTGTACGCCTCTCAAGAGAAATGCCACGGAAAATAATCGTACGCTAACCCTGTTTATTATATGCAAACTGAGGGCGATCGCGAACCGCCCCCACATAAAAATCCCCCTCTCTGCACACAGCCGGGAGGGGGATTCACGAACAGTTCAAAGACGAGGTGCTGCCGAACAATAAATTGTAAAATATTTGTTACATTTGTGACCTTAAAATTATTGCTCGATTGGGCACAAATAATCTATAGTATGAAGAACATTAAAATCTATCCGAAAGATTGGTTGCAGTTGCACCCTTATAAACAGTCAGATCCGACAGATTCCTATTATACCAATATCGCAAACCGTATTTACGGCATGTTGGAAGAAACACGTCTTGCCTATTCTTTTGAGAAGGACGAGGTCAAACAGATCAGTATACGCATGGCTGCCTATTTCGAAGATGTGATTTCCGGTCTGAATATCTGGCGCTCATTCATCACGGAACACAAAGCCTTATACGGTAAATTCCTGCCGTTTTATACACCTGACGATCACTATTATGATGACGAGGTCAACTACGAAGATATCCGGTTCTTGCTTTGGCATTACACACAGCAGTATCACGGGTTTCACAAAGGCACATTCGTCAGTCCCGACAATGCGGCAAACGGCGACACAGCCAAGCTGATCTACCAGATGTTCTGTGACGAATGGACAACTGCACCGGAGAACGAACGGCTGCAACAGCTCTTTGCTCCGGAAACCCGCTATGAGGATGTCGACAAATATAACGAGTTACTTCACTGGTTTCATTATCAATGTTACCTGTTTACCGATTCACACCAGGAACTGACAGATACAGTTAAGGAATATTGGGAACAAACGAAAGAGAAAGACGAGCAGTTCATCATGACCGCCTACGAGGCTCTGGCACATATTTCCAAAAGTGCATTTTTGGCTTACACGGCTCCCAAATGGCTTTCGCTGATCTTTCCGGCAGACCATCCGGATCACAGCTTGTTCGTTGAAGAAGGTGAAAAGTCACAGGCATTCAAAGAACCGGTGTCCGAAGAGAGCAAGAAAATGCTGACCGAGCACTTTGAGAAATTCACGGCAGCGGCAGAAGGCAAAGCACTCCTTTATTTCCAAAACAAGCAGGAATTCCTCGATTTCCTGACGAAGATCGGCATCGAGACGGAAGGAGCGACAGGCGATACCGCCTCCCGGAAATTTGCCGTTTATGCCACTCCGTCAGAAGGTTTGCAAGTCCTGGCCGATGGTGTTGAATATATCAAAGACGAAAACAATCCTTTCTACAATCAGAAAAAGGCGGAAAACCAAGGTTTGTCCTTCTTCATGATCCGGAAATGCAGCCCGTATCTGCTGAGAATATTGGAAGAAAAAGGCATGTTAGCCGATGCGCAAGCGAAGAGCCTGGCCGGTGAAGAACGTAGCAAAGCGATCGTTCACGAGAACTGGGAGTTCCTGATGCGGTATTTCCTTCGGGAATATTGATTGTTACTTTTCTCTTGGGAGAAAAGTAACAATCAATATCGATCAGCCGGATACCGGATTCCCAACTGCCTGCGCACCTCATCGATGATCTCCAACGTGATCAGGGAGTGTTCGTGGCTGTTGATTCCAGACTGGCGTTTGCCGGACAGAACCAGATCGATAAACTCCTCCACCTCATAATAATATTCATCCTTGTCCGTCACGACGCTTATATCCTGAGCTTCGGCAGAGGGACCTCTACCGGAAGCGGCCGCCAGACGGGGAGTATATTTTACCTCTCCGATTATATTGATCCGGTCGAGCGTTATGTTTCCCTCTTCTCCCTGTATCTCTGTCGGCAAGGATGAATTGGCTATCTTGGAATAGAGAACGGTCGCATTCATCCCTTCGTATTCGAAATTGACGGCTCCCTGTCCGTCCGCACCGGATGAAAGAACGATTCCTGAAGCATCTATCTTTTTCGGACGTCCGAACAAAACGACCATCGGATAAACAGTATAAATTCCGATATCCATCATCGCCCCGTTCGACAATTCCGGCCTGAATGCGTTCAGCACAACTCCCTCCTTGAACTTATCATAGCGGGAAGAATACTGACAATAGCAGGAAAAATAACGCCGTATCGTTCCCAAGCGTCCTAAGTTTTCCCGCACAGACCGAAAATTCGGGGTAAGGGTCGGTTTCATCGCCTCCATCAGCGTAACGTCATATTTTGCAGAGGCTGCGATCATCTCCCTCACCTCCCACGCATTCGAAGCGAAAGGTTTCTCACAGAGTACATGCTTTCCATGCTTCATGCACAAGATACTCTGTTCCGCATGAAGGAAATTAGGCGATGCGATATACACGGCATCGATCAACGGGCTTTTTGCCATCTCTTCCAAAGAGGTAAAAGTATAAGGTATCTGATGTTTGGCGGCAAAGGCATCCGCCGTCTCCTGCCTACGGGAATAAACGGCGACCAATTCAAAACGTTCATCCTGCCGTGCTCCGGCAATCACCCAGTCGGTTATAAAGTTGGTTCCGATCACTCCAAAACGAACTTTTCCGGTATGTTTTTCCATATATTCCATTTCTTGTCAGCGTAATATTAATGTATCTCCCTCTATCGAAAGTTCAGGAACCTTATCCGTAATACTCAAAGTCAGGCAATAGGGAACAGCATCTTCGAGATGGTTCGCTTTCAAGCGTCCCATATGATCCGTCGTATCCAGATAAGCAAGCAGGTTCGCCTTGTTGCCCGTCCACATATCCCGGGCAATCACGGCAGCATCGCTGCCCGCCTCATACAAACCGGTATTCAGTAGCGCATCCGTCAAAGCTCCTCCAAAAAGCGTATCTTCTATATTCACCTTATCCTGCCAGCCAGAACAGAGCACGACTACATCCCGCTTATGGCGGACACAATAACCGGCCACCGCCTGCAGATTGATGAAAGCTCCCGTTATGACCCGGAAAGCGGATTTGGCGATCGTGATCGCACGTGTACCGTTGGTCGTGGTGAACACAATATCTTTCCCGGAAACCTTTTCCGCCGTATAATCAAACGGGGAATTTCCGAAATCGGCAAAACCACATCGCTTCACATTCCGTTCCGCTCCGACCAGCCAGCCTTTTGCCTTATATGCCTCAGCCTCTTCAACGGTAGCGACCGGACGGATACTGCGCACTCCGTTACTAAAAGCGGCGGCCATCGTCGTCGTTGCCCGAAATACATCCACGACCACCACGATAGCTTCCGGATTATGATAGACCGGATATAATGCCGGTGAAAAACAAACATCTATTTTCATATCAAACGATTATTATACCTGCAAAAATACGGGAGATTTTAAACATTTCCCCTATCTGCTTGTTCTTTTATTACATTTTTGAATAAACGTTTTAAACTAAGTCGTATGAAAAGAATTGTATCTATGATGGTGATCTTCACCCTTCTGTTGGGTGGCATGACACATGTGCAGGCTCAGACAAGTAAAGCCGCAGAAAAAGCTGAAAAAAAGCAGGAAAGAAAAGAGAAAAAAGAAGAAAGGTTAGCTAAGGACGCCGTTATGGGCGAAGAAGCATTCAACAATGCCATGCAGGCTATCACAAACCGGTCGTTCGTGCTCGAAGCCAACTCCGTACAACCGTTGAACGGACGTGTTTACTATGTAAACTCAAACACTAACTTCGTTTCGTTGAATGACGGACAGGCCATGGTTCAGATCGCATCCAACTCTCCTTACCCCGGTCCTAACGGATTAGGCGGCATCACCGTACAAGGCTCGGCATCCAATGTACAGGTCAAACAAGAAAACAACGGAAACGTGTATCTGTCCATGAGCGTACAAGGTATCTTTATCTCTGCAACCGTAAACCTGGTATTATACAGCGGGACCAATAATGCAATGGTTACCGTAGACCCGAACTTCTCAGGAAACAATCTGACAATGAACGGAACATTGCTTCCTTATTCAGACTCCAATGTTTTCCAGGGAACCACTTACTAATTCATATATATATTAAACAACAAGGAAGGGCGGACCGATGATCGGTCCGCCCTCTCTTTTTTATGACAATCCAGTTTACTTATCGAACCGGAACATATTGTACGAATGCTTCCATCGCTTCATAAGATGCAAGGCCTAACTGATGATACAGTTCGGCAGTAGCACGGTTACGGTCTTCGGCACGCTGCCAGAACAAACGTTCGTCGTCTCCAAGGAACGGTGCACTTTCAGCCTGAGACTGGTGTTTCAGGATCGCGTTTCTCTTATGCCGCAATTCTTCGGGAGAGATAGGAACAGCCATTTCCACATGGTCCATTTCCCATTCGGCCCAAGCCCCGCGGTACATCCAGATGCGGCAGTTCTTCAGCCATTCTTCATCCTTCAGCTCGTCGATAGCTGCCAGAACGGCATTCAGACATACACGATGAGTTCCATGCGGATCGGCAAGGTCACCGGCTACAAACATCTCATCAGGTTTCACATCCGTCAGCAACTTCTTCACGATGGCAATATCCGCTTCGCTCAAGTCGTTCTTCTTCACCAGCCCTGTTTCATAGAAAGGCAAGTCGAGGAAGTGGATATGATCGTCACTCTTGATCCCGCTGTAACGGGCACCTGCACGGGCTTCTTCCCGGCGGATCGTGCCTTTCATAAAGAGGACATCACGTTTTTCAGCTTCACCTTCCACCTTTTCATAACGGAGGAAATGGATGATTTCTTCGGCTTTCTTCTTAACCGTTTCGTCTTCCGTATATTTGGCACAAACGTCGCGCAGATATTCGCAATAGCGGATTACCTCTTCATCCCCTACGGCAATATTGCCGGAAGTTTCGTAAGCGACATGTACATCGTGATGCTGTTCGCACAAACGATGGAATGTACCGCCCATCGAAATTACATCGTCATCCGGATGCGGACTGAAGATAATCACTTTCTTCGGATATGGAGTTGCACGTTCGGGACGGTTTGAATCGTCGGCATTCGGCTTGCCGCCCGGCCATCCGGTAATCGTGTGCTGGATATCGTTGAATACCCGGATATTCACATTATAGGCCGAACCGTACAGGGCAAGCAGCTCCCCCAGGCCGTTTTCGCTATAATCCTTGTTTGTCAGTTTCAAGATCGGTTTGCCTGTCAACTGGCACAACCAAACGATTGCGCGACGGATCAGCTTGTTATCCCACTCGCAATTGGTAACCAGCCAAGGATGACTGATACGTGTCAGATCATACGCGGCAGACAGATCGACTACGACTTTCGCATTCGTATGATTCTGGAGGTAAGAAGAGGGAACAGCGTCACTCACTTTGCCTTCCACCGTTTTGGCGATGATCTTCGCCTTATCTTCACCCCACGCCATCAGGATCACATTACGGGCTTTCATCATGGTAGCGATCCCCATCGTGATGACTCCCGCAGGCACATTGTCCAATGACGGGAACGTACGGGAAGCTTCCTTACGGGCACTTCCTTCCAACAGAACCAGACGGGTACGCGAACTCAGCGTCGCACCTACACCGTTAAACATAATGTTGCTCGCATGTCCCACACCTAACAGGATATAATCCAAACCGCCTGCCTTCTGGATGTTTTCTTCGTACATCCGGCAGAAATCGATGATGGCATCTTTCGGCATGCATCCATCGGGAGCATAAACATTCTCAGGGGCAATATCGATATGGTCCAGCAAAGCCTCTTTCAGCTGTGCCACGTTGCCGGCAGAAGGAGAGACAAGCGGGAAGAATTCATATTCAACAAAGACAACCACGTTGCGGAAGCTCAGTTGTTCTTCCTTATGCATACGGATCAATTCTTTATATACGCTCAGCGGAGAACGGCCTCCGGGAATAGCCATCACAAAGTTTTCACCGATTTCCTGTTTCTTGCGAATCTGGTCTGCTATCTCCTTAGCGATGGCAAACGAACCTTCATCGGCCGATTCGTAGAGGTTTGTCGGGATCTTTTCCAGACGGGTCAAAACTGAATGCTCAAAAGCATTCTCCGGACGATAATACCGCTGCGGTATTCGCGTCAGGGTAATCTGCGAACTAAGGTCTGTTTTCATGTTTAATTCTCGATTTAGTATATTATATCATAACTTGAATCACAAATATACTAATAAATAAACGAACTTAGCTTTACAGAGCATTTAAAAAATCAATACGGTTATAGGAAATATTGATATTACGGATTTTGGCAGAGATGAATCAAATGTATCATTTAAGAACCAGGTTCGCGGATGACACGGATCGGACGGATCTTAACGGATAAAATAATTCCAATCCGTTTTATCCGCGTCATCCACAAACCTGTTCTTCATTCTTTATCAGTTCTAATCTTCTTAAAACAGCGTATTGGCAGCCGGAACCAGGTTTCCCATCGACCAAACGGCACGGACAGTCAAGTTACGGTCCAGGATGATGATATCGGCATCTTTTCCGCGCTGCAACGTACCCGTACGGTCGGATACCCCCATCAGGCGTGCCGGAGTTTCGGAAGCCATGCGAACGGCATCGGCCAACGGGATATTGGCTTTTTGAACCATCGTACGGACCAGCACATCCATCGTAGCGATACTTCCGGCAAGCGAAGAATGGTCGGCCAACTTGCAAACACCATCTTCAATGATAATACGTGAGCCTTCGTCCGGTTTCACATCGCTTGCAGCATAAGACAACGCATCGGTTACCAGGCACGTGCGTTCCACACCTTTCAGCTTATACACCAAGCGAAGAATCGTAGAAGGCAAATGTTTACCGTCGGCAATTACTTCCACCGTCATATCATCCATCAGGAAAACACTTTCCACCGTTCCTTCGTATTTATATTCACGACGCTTGTGGAAACCGGGCATTGCGTTGTAGAACTGTGCCGCATGGGTAAAACCTGCCGCATAGGCTTCTTTGATATCCTCGAATTCGGCTTCCGTATGCGTAATGGCAGCCAGGATACCTTTCGACCTGAGATAACGGGCGAAATCATGCGCACCCGGCAATTCAGGGCTGGCATCCCAACGCTTAATACAGTTCGTACTTTCCAAGATAGACATATATTCTTCCTTATCCGGATTTTTCACATCATAAAGGTTACCGGCCATCTTGGCATTCAGATACGGTCCTTCCACATGAAGTCCCAATACGGGACCGTCCTTTTCCGCCATCAGCTTCTCGCAAATGGAGACTGCCTTGCAGATCGATTCTTTAGGAGAAGACGACAAAGTGGGAAAAATAGTAGTCGCACCGTGTTTCATATGGGCGGCAATAGCACTATGGAAGGCTTCTTCCGTACATTCCTTAAAATCATGGCCGCCTCCGCCATGCACGTTCATGGCTACGAAACCGGGAATGATATACATACCCTTGGCATCCACCACCTTGGCGCCGATAACAGCCAGGTCGCTGTTCGTCACTTCCAGAATCTTTCCGTCGCTAATCAATACGGAGCCATCCTTCAACCATCCCTGAGGGGTAAGGATCTGGCCATTTATTATTTGTGTCAGCATAAATCAAAACAGTTTATTCGTTCCTTCCACTAATTTACCCATCGCCCAGACAGCACGGACATTCAAGTCCTTATCCAGAATCTGGATGTCCGCATCCTTACCTCGCTGCAAAGACCCCTTACGGTCGTAAACACCCATGATGCGTGCCGGAGTTTCGGAAGCCATGCGAACGGCATCTTCCAACGGGATCTCGGCTTTCTGAACCATCGTACGGATCAGGCGGTCCATAGTCGCAATGCTGCCCGCAAGAGCAGAACGGTCGGCCAGCTTGCAAACACCGTCTTCGATGATCACACGCGGGTCAAACGCCGTCTGGCTGTCACTTGCGGCGCAAGCCAGCGCATCGGTGATCAGACAAGTACGTTCCACGCCTTTGATCTTATAGACCAGACGAAGGATCGTCGGAGGCACATGGATACCGTCGGCAACCACCTCGACCGTCATGTCGTCGATCAGATAAATACTCTCGACCGTACCTTCATATTTATATTCACGACGTTTGTGGAAACCGGGCATCGCGTTGTAGAAGTGCGTGGCATGGGTATATCCGGCTTCGTAGGCAGTCTGAATATCCTCGTATTCGGCTTGCGTATGACCGACAGATGCCAACACGCCTTTCGAGGTGACGTATTTACCGAACTGCATGGCACCCGGCAATTCGGGAGCGGCATCCCAACGTTTGATGCAATGTGTCTCTTCCAACAGGGGAATGTATTCTTCCGGATCCGGATTCTTGATATTTTCCGGTAACTGCCCACCGGCCATCTTCATGTTGAAGTAATGCCCTTCCAGATGAAGCCCCAGGACAGGACTGTCTTTTTCCGCCATCAACTTTTCAGTCGTTGCAGCTGCTTCGCGGATCATCGGGATGGTCGAGGATGACAATGTGGGGAAAATACTGGTCGTACCATGCTGCATGTGAGCGGCTACCGCTGCCCGGAACGCTTCTTCGGTACCTTCCATAAAGTCACGGCCTCCACCGCCGTGAACATGGATTTCTACTCCGCCCGGCACGATATACATGCCTTTAGCGTCTATCAAAGTGGCTCCTACCACTGCCAGATCGCAGTTAGTCACTTCCAAAATCTTGTTATCGCTTATCAGAACAGAACCGTCTTTCAACCAGCCCTGTGGGGTAAGGATCTTGCCATTTATAATCTGAGTTAACATAGCGCAAGAATTAAGTTTGTGTTTTTTAGTTTTAAGTAGGCAAAGGTAGGAAGATTTTCTAAAGAGAGTTAAAAACCAAGCGTTAATATTTACTTTTTCAAAACAGAGAGAGTAAGTCGGTCCAGGAAGGTTTTATTTAAGTGACAATAGCCATGCTTCTATTGTCAAACAGCCCAATCATTGACCTTTTGCCCTTGGTCGAAGATCTTTTCGCCCTTGGTCAAAAGCCCTTTCGACACTTGTCAAAAGCCTTTTCGACTAAGGGCGAAAAGTAAAAGAATGGTAGTAATGGCAGTAAATATCTGTATATTTGTTTATTAGTTATAATTACAGTATCCTTATTTTAGCAGGATCGGAAATCCGCGCAATCCATGCTTAAATAGCAGGACTGCAAATCATCATTTATGATTCGTATCTACCAAGAATCGACTGCTAACTATTGGCTGCATTCAGTTCTTCCAGTTCGAGGGTCTGTTCCGTCCAGAGATCCATCGTGTCGGAAAGTTTCTTCTTCAATTCGGAATATTCGGTATATAAGGAAACATCCACCGCCCCTTCGGGAGTGGCGAGCTTGGCCTCGATAGCAGCAATGGAGTTTTCGAGTTCCGTTATTTTCTTTTCGGATTCGGCTATCGCTTTTTCAACTTTCTTGATTGCCTTGCTTTGTTCCTTGCGGGCTTCATAAGAGAGCTTGTTTCGGGTCGGCTCCGAAGCGTTTCCTTCCATAGAGGTTGTCGTTTGGGTGGAACGTTCCAATTCGCACAAACTATCCATCTTCTTATGTTCCAGGAAATCATAAATACCTCCCAAATGTTCGATCACCCGTTTATTTCCGAATTCATAAACCTTGTCTACCAGTCCATCCAGGAATTCACGGTCGTGCGAGACGACGATAACCGTACCGTCAAACTCTTTCAAAGCATCTTTCAGCACATCTTTCGAACGCATGTCCAAATGGTTGGTCGGTTCGTCGAGGATCAACAGGTTCACCGGTTCCAACAACAGACGGATCATGGCCAGACGGGTCTTTTCTCCACCAGACAATACCTTCACTTTCTTGTCCGACGCTTCTCCACCGAACATGAAAGCCCCCAATATGTCCCGTATCTTCAGACGGATGTCCCCCTGTGCCACGTAATCCACCGTATCGAAAACGGTCATATTCTCATCCAGCAACTGTGCCTGGTTCTGTGCAAAATAGCCGATCTTCACATTATGCCCCAACTGAAGCTTTCCTGTAAAATCGGTGATCTCTCCCATTATGCATTTAACCAGCGTGGACTTACCTTCACCGTTCTTGCCGACAAAAGCGACTTTGTCTCCGCGGTTAATAGTGAAAGTGGCATGCTCGAAAATCAGATGGTCGCCATAGCGCTTGGCCACATCTTCCGCAATCACCGGATAGGAACCGGAACGGGGAGCCGGAGGAAATTTCAGGCTCAGCATAGCCGTATCCACTTCGTCCACCTCTATGCGTTCAACCTTTTCCAATTGTTTGATACGGGATTGCACCTGCACGGACTTGGTCGCTTTATAGCGGAAACGCTCGATGAAAGCTTCCGTATCGGCCAATTTCTTCTGCTGGTTTTCAAAGGCACGAAGTTGTTGTTCGCGGCGCTCTTTACGCAGTTCCACATATTCGGAGTATTTTACCTTATAGTCATAAATCTTCCCAAGCTCTATCTCTATCGTCCGGAAAGTCGTATTATCGATAAACGCCCGGTCATGTGAAACAAGGATCACCGCATTGGCACGTGTCGCAATGAAGTTTTCAAGCCATTGGATGGACTCTATATCCAAATGGTTGGTCGGCTCGTCCAGCAGCAGGACATCCGGCTTGCGGAGCAGGAGCTTGGCAAGCTCGATACGCATGCGCCATCCCCCGCTGAACTCGGAGGTCGGCCGGTCGAAATCCTCACGGCTAAATCCCAAGCCGATCAACGTCCGTTCCAACTCGGCATGGTAATTGTTTCCGCCCATCATCTGGAAATGTTCCGTCAGATGCGTGACACGGTCTATGAGGTTCTGATACGATTCCGTTTCATAATCTGTCCGCTCGGCCAGTTGCTGGTTCAGCCGTTCTATCTCCTTTTCCATCTCATGGATATGCTCGAAGGCATGTTCCGCCTCTTCGCGTACCGTCTGTGTATCCGCCAGCTTCATCTGCTGGGGAAGATAACCGATCGTCGTCTCCTTCGGTACGCTGACCGTCCCGGAGGTAGGAGACTGCAAGCCGGCAAATATTTTCAGCATCGTCGATTTTCCCGCACCGTTCTTTCCCACCAGTGCGATACGATCCTTCTTATTTACCACAAACGAAACATCATCAAAAAGCGTAAACCCGCCAAACTCAACTGTAAGTCCTTCAACAGAAATCATATTTTTTCTCTTTTATGGCTGCAAAGATACAATTTATCCATAAAAAAAGCCTCGACTTTATGCCGAGGCTTTTTTATCAAAGATCCTGTGCCGTCCTTATCTCGTTTTTCATCAAACGTTCATGCAGGCCGTTTGTGATTTCGGCCCAACCCTCTTCTATCCAAAGGGGATCTTTGCAACAGGCCTGCTCCCATTCGCTCAACTGCTCCATGAGTTCCCGTGCTTTCTCCGGCTCGGAAGATAAAAGATCGTGCATCTCTTCCAGGTCCTGATCCATATTATACAGGACGGAATCGACACCACGAGTAATGATCAACTTGTACGAACCGGAACGGATGGCCCGCGTATCCATCTTACGCCAGAATAAGGCTTCATGCGGATTACCGCTTTTTTCCCCGGAAAGATACGGTAACAGGGAGACACCGTCGATCGGCTTGTGCAATCCTTCTTCCGGAATGTCCAACGCATCCACCACTGTGGCAAAAATGTCCAACGAAGAAGTCAGCCCGGTGAAACGTTGGTCCCGCTTGAAACGATCGCCCCAAACGACAAAGAACGGAACCCGTTGTCCGCCTTCGAACTTATTTCCCTTGAAGCCTTTCAGCGGAAGGTTGGAGGACTGGTTGGTCGTGGAACCGCCATTGTCGCTCAAAAAGAATATAATCGTATTGTCGAACTTGCCCGCCGCTTTCAGTTCGTCCACAATCTTGCCGACACCACGATCCAGCGCATACATCATAGCCGCATACTTCTGGCGGGGCTGTCCTTCGAAACGCGCCAAATCCTCTTCCGTCGCTTCATTGGGAGAATGGGGAGCGGTAAAGGACATATACAGCATAAAGGGCTGCTCGCTCTCCGTAACAAACTGCTGTGCCTTAGAAGCCAGTTCATCGGTGAAGTAACCGTCGAAAGACAGTTTCCGCCCATTGTACTGGTATTGTTGCAGGTTGCCATCCTTATCACTGGTTTCAGGATTATAAAAATAAGAACGATGGCCAGCCAAAAGCCCGTAGAACGTATCGAAGCCTTTCGCATTCGGACGCTGGGAGGGTTCGGAGCCCAAATGCCATTTTCCGATACAGCCCGTACGGTAGTCATACCGTTTCAACAAAGCCGGAAGCAATTCTTCATCGTCAGGAAGGCCATCTCCCGGCTTATCCAGGTTACATTCATATCCGTAGCGTTGTCCGTAGCGGCCCGTCAGCATCATGGATCGCGAAGGGCTGCTCACCGTCGCCGCCACATGAGCATCCGTAAAGATACACCCTTCGGCTGCCAGGCGGTCGATGTTAGGTGTCTGGATATCCGTCGCCCCCATAAATCCAAAATCCGCATATCCGGCATCATCCGCAAGCAGGATCAGGATATTCGGTCTTTGCGCCTCCTCCTGGCCGGACGAGCAAGAAGCCAATCCGGTGATTGCCCCTAAAGAAACAACAAACAAACGATCTATTTTCATTTTATACATCTTTTTATTCCCGTTTACTTCTTCTTCCGCTCGATAGGTGACGGGACTTTCTTTGCATACTTATCCCGGTCGCAAACAATCTTTCCATCCACATATTCCAATTCGGCTATCTGGATAGAGGCACGATGATAGTTCCAAGTATTTTCTTCCACTTCCATACCGTCCATTTTATACGTCCGTCCCGGATGGGTGAAATAGAAAATAAAAGCACGGTCTCCGATCACAACGACATCGCAATGCCTTCCCTGGTCGAAATCGTCCGGACGGAGGCCCGGTTTGTTCAGGATTGTCGAATTATAGGTCCAGTTAGTCGCATCGTCCGATTCGTAACAGTGCAAGCCGACATATCCCAGATTACATTCGTCGATGATGTTCCAGTATTTATTTTTCCAATAAAAGACGATCGGCCCCTCATGCGGGACATCGTCAATCTCACATTTGCCGGTTACCTTCCAAGTCGTCAAATCCTTGCTCACACCCGTATTCGTCTTGGAATCGGGAGTCTTGTACCACATCTTCCATGTTCCGTCCGGCATCTGAAACGTCGAAGCGTCGATACAACCATGTGTACCTTCTATCTCCTCCACCAGATCCCAGTTCATCAGATCCTTGCTTTTGTAAAAGACAAGCCGGGCATCACCTCCCCAGAAAGGATGAATACCGGGGATAAAGGTCACGATCATGTAATAAGTGTCCTTATGCTTGAACACATCGGGAGCCCAGAAAGTGCTCTGTCCTTGCATGGGTTCCGGCAGGTTCGCTGTCCCGACATAATACCAGTTTTTACCGTTGTTCTTGGTTGCCGCGATCCCGACTTTACTGCCATATACACAGGCCACTTCCTGCAAGTTAGGGACATTGGCACGGCGTTGCGTGTAGAACATCCACCATTCCTGCCGCTCCGCGTTCCATTCGAGCGTCGGGTCGGTAGGGCCGTCATAGATAGGACAACGGAACAAAGGAGCCGGCGCATGCTCAATGTCGAACGGCTTGTCTTGTGCAAAAAGGCTTGTCCCGTAGAACAGGACTGCCAACATATATACTATTCTTTTCATGCTATTCAGATTAGACGCGTTATACATTATATAATATATTAATAGAGCGAGATTTCCCCCAGGCCGGCACGCCCTTCGGAAACATTCTCGATTGTCAAGCGGAGATATTTCACTTCCCGGTCAACCGTCATCGGCTTAAATTCCCAGCCCGTACATTCACGCTCATACAAGAGTTCCCACCGTTCGCCATCCTCAGAAGTCTCTACCTTATGCTTATAGGAAGAACTGTCTTTCTGGAAAAGGATACGGCTGGCAGCCACGTATGTCGGACGGTCCAGCATCAAAGTGACTACCTGTGGCAACCGGTCTTCTCCGGCAATCCACCAAGTATGATCGTCATTGTCGATTATATTGGAAGCAGGATACCCGTCCTGGCTGCTTCCAACCTGAACCGACGCGATTTTCAGGCGAGGTTTCTCCAAGATACGCTTCTGCCAGGAAGAAGGTTTTACCACAACATTGTCTTCCTCTTTCCCCGTAAACAGAGCATGTTTTCCATCAGGCAGAGACTTCCCTTCAAACGGCTTCGTGCTGATTTCCGCTTCACCGGCGAACAAACCCTCTGCTGTCGCTTTCACCGTAATCTTACCGGCTTTCTTCGTCGTGCGGACAAATGCGAAACCAACGCCACCTTCCACCTTCTGAGGATTGATACCGATACGGCTGATCGTATCTCCGACCAGCACTCCTTCACCAGACACCAGAATCCGGATTTCCTGTCCAGAGTTGTAGATCAAAGAACCGTTCTTGTCACAGACCTTAAAGTAGACAGGAATCATATCCGAGCCGTCGGCAACAGGAACAATGCCATCCGTCTTAATGTCCACAACCAGACGATCGGCTTTTCCCGGAGTGCTCACACTGTGGGTTGCCACAATCTTTCCGTCAACCAGCGCTTCCGCCTTTAACGTTCCAGTTTCATATTCCCCGGCATTAAAGACGAACATTGGACTGCCGCCTTTCTCGACAATCGAACGAAACAGAGGTGTCCGTTCTTCCCGTGTCTGAGTTCCGATCAACTTCTCATTACGATAAAGACGGACTTCGTCGCAGTTGGAAAAAACCGTTATATCTGTTGTAGACGAGGCGAAATCTCCCGAAGCATTATAGGAAGCGATAAAGACCATCGGCCCTTCATACAATCCGGGTTGTGAAACTGCTTTGTCCCTCATACTCTGCAACATGAAGTAGCTGAATTTCGGATACCGGTTGATATCCACCACACCGCTATACATCGTTTCATCCTGGCTGCCCCGTGCATAGTCATTGTAGCTCCAAACGAAATGTCCACCCATATGTGGATTGGCATCCAGCATGCACCAGTCAAAATAGCCTTTACCATTCAACTGCTCGATACGGCTGCGGCACTGGCGCATCTGTTCTTCCTCGCTTTCTTTCAAGCTGACACGTGGCTTTTCGCCCACGCCATCTCCCCATTCGCGGGTAAACAACGGCTTGACTACTATAAAATCTTCCGGATAATTACTCATCACATCCCCGTCTTTCGGGAATTTGGAAACCTGTTTATAAAAGACATCATAATAGGGCTCCATTTCCGCATGCCCGAAGTAATCACCTGCCGTGTACATCTGATCGCCCGGATATTCGGCATGAGACAGTTCGAAAATCTCTTTTGCCAAAGAGACCGGATAACGGGATTCGTTCAAAGCCGTTTCCCAAAGGACAACAGAAGGATGATTCCGGTCACGGCGGATCATCTGGCGTCCGATTTCATACAAACGTTCAATAAAGATTGAATCCGGATTATAGAACTGCCATCCGGGAATACACTCCACCACTAACAGCCCATACCGGTCACACGCCTCCAAGAAAGCCGGATCATTCGGATAATGGGCGGCGCGAACCGCATTATAACCACCCCGTTTCAGGTCGATCACATCCCGTACCTGCATTGAGTTGGAAGCCGCATCCCCAACATTGGCAAAAGCCTGGTGACGGTTGGCTCCGCGCATATACAGTTTTTCACCATTGATAAAGAATCCTTCCTCGGCCGTGTACCGGATCGTACGAATACCGATTTTCCGGGTGGTTTCGTCGAGCACTTTATCTTCCGATAATAATTGCGTACGCAAGGTATAGAGATTAGGCGTATAAGGATGCCATAAAGCAGGCTGGTTAACAAAGAGGTCCTGCTCCACCGTTCTGTCCGATTGCTTGTGCAAGGTGACCGGTGTTTCAGCCTCAGCAATAACGTGGCCAGCCGAATCGACCAGTTGCGAGAAAACAGACAATGTCTGATCTTTATCCGTCAAATTCCGGACATGAGTCGCAAGATGTGCCCTCGCCTTGTCTTTTGTCACTTCGGGATACGTCACAAACTGACCTCCACCGGCAACAATATCTTCCTGCAACGGGTCGGTGATATATACTTTGTCCGTAATCACCATCCGGACATCCCGATAAATCCCACTATAATAATAGAAATCCATTTTGTCCTGCGGCTTTCCCGGAGGTGTCAGCGGGTCCGGCTCGGCAGAGACCCGGACAGCCAGCACATTATTACCGTTCCAATCGATACGGTCCGTAAGGTCTGCGACAAATCCCATATAACCACCATGATGCTCCGTCACTTTTTGGCCGTTCAGATAAACATCGCAATTCGTCATCACTCCTTCAAAAGAGACGACAATCCGTTTATCCTTATACTTCGCAGGCAGTTTGAAATAACGGCGATACCAACCGATCCCGTCATAAATGGAGTTCCCGCCGCAATGTTTCATTTCCAGTTGCATGATATGGGGTAGTGCGACAGGTATCCATCCTGAATCATCCAGATCCGTCCGGCTCCCTTCCACCACATCCCCCCGATAAAAAGCCCAGTCGGTATTCATGTCCAGGACTTCCCGGCCGGAAGAGGAGATACTGCAACTTTGTCCGAATGCAGCACAAATGAACAACAAGATAAAAGAGAAAATTCGATAATGCTTCATGCTATGTTAGTGTTTTTCTGTACAAAGGAAAGGGATATATTGGAAATGATCCAATATATCCCTCTTAAAACATGATAAATATATCAGTTCTTATTAATAACCGTCATTCTGTTTCAATAGCTTGTTTTTATCAAGTGCATCCTGCTTGATCGGTAAATACCGGTTATGAGGAGCGAACGAACGGTTTTCAACTAATTCGACACCACTTATGACTGCACGTTTGTACGGATCTTTTTCATCATAATTGATCGTTCCGGTGAAGCTTTCCAAAGGAGCATTCAATACCGTTTCAGCAACCATCTTGCCACTTGCATCTTTCCAACGAAGAATATCGGCACGACGAAGGCCTTCACCAGCTAACTCGATAGAACGTTCGCGACGAATCAATTCACGCAATGTTTCTTTAGTACCATATTTACTCTGATCTACTTTCGGCATACCTACACGCGTACGAATCTGATCCAACATATCGTATATTTCAGCAGACGGGCCGTTCAATTCGTTCTCAGCTTCCACATATGTCAATAATACTTCTGCATACCGGAAAATGATCGTCTGCGCATTCGAAGACCAAACATCTCCATATTGAGACATCGGAGCCAAATATTTAGCCCAAGTCAAACCCGTCTTCGAAGAGTTGTTGGCCGTACCCGGATGATCCGGATTCGTTTTACCATTCACCTCCTTATCCAATGTGTTAATGATCGTTTCTTCTCCCTTATAATTAACCCAATCCATACCCGGATAAAGAACCGTCATTGCCATACGCGGGTCACGATTTGCAAAAGGATGAACAGGATCGTAACCACTACCAGCCTCTTCTTTTGTCAAACCATTACTCATTTCATACGCATCAATCAGATTTTTGGATGGAACCATAGAAGACCAACCTGCATCCGAATTGTTATACATCGTGGCGATCATCCAATTTGAATACAGATTTTCATCATGTTGCACAGCAGCTATGATTTCTTTCGAATTCTGTCCGCTCACCATAAATATATTTTCAAAGCTCGGATCCAGTTCATACTGTCCTAAATCCATAATAGCTTTTGCAGCCTCTTTCGCACGCTGATAGTCGGCATAATAAAGGGCTGAACGCATCTTGATAGCCAAAGCCGTACCTTTGGCAATATAACCACTTGCGGCAGGAGCATCATCTAACATCGGGATAGCAGCATCCAACTCGTCGTAGATATACTTTTTCACCTCTTCTTCCGTATTGCGGGGAACTTGTGCTTCTTCAGCTGTTTCATAAGAATCGATAATAGGTACACCGCCATACTGCCAGTTCATATTGAAATAAGTATAAGCCCGGATCGTTTTCACCTGACCAATCATATTGTCTTTCTTCTTTGCATCCGCAAATTCAATATTTTGGATATTGGTCAAGAAATCGTTACAACGACGGATCATTCCAAATTTATAATAATCTGCAACTGCGTTGCTGGCAGTCATACTACCATTTCCGATATTCCGATAATTTTCATGGACATGGAAATTGAAACCGAAATCGGAAGCACAATCCCAATACAGAATACCCGTTTCATCAGCCCAACCGTCATAACAACCAATCAAAAACTTTTCAGCATCCTTTTCTGTTTGCCAAGTTGTGCTGGGAGACAGTGCGTCATGGGGAATCGTATCCAAAAAGTCCGAACAGGAAGTCCCGACCAATGCCATCCCGGCCAGCATATATACTAATACACGTTTCATATTTTATTCTTTAATTTTAATCTTAAACAATCGTTCTTATCAGAATGTCACATTCACACCAAAAGCATGTGTCTGAGTTAACGGGAAACTGGAACCGCGTTCATCTCCGATTTCCGGATCCACATTGACAAGCATATTATGGATAGTAAACAGGTTTTCTACAGAGTAGTAGAAACGTACGTTTTCAATTCCAACCGATTTGATCACATTCTTCGGAAGTGTATAACCGAATTGCAGGTTCTTCATACGCAAATAGCTGGAATTCTGCAACCAGAATGTAGACACGACATTAGATGACAGACTCGGAGATGTTACATCATAAGCCACACGTGGCATCGTTGCATCTTTGTTTTCCGGTGTCCAAGCATCCAACCATACAGTTGCCGGATGTGAGTCATCGCCACCGAAATAGCCTGTTACTTCCTGGTTGATCAAACGATGCACGCCAGCCGCGCCCGTAAACAACATGGATAAGTCGAAGCCTTTATAAGCAGCATTCAGATTCAAACCAAACGTAAATTTAGGATCTGAAGAACCTGCAAGGACGCGGTCATCAGCCGTCATTTTACCATCACCGTTTGCATCCTGATAGATCAGATCACCTCCCTTGAACTTTTTAGTTCCAAACGGATAACCTGCCTGTGTGGAATATTTATCCATCCAAGCCTGAGCTGCTTCATCCGATTCAAAGAAACCATCTGCTTTATAAACACGATATGTGTTCAGCGCTTCACCAATCTTACGAACCTTATTGCCATTGTTCGGATCAGCCGTTACACCTCCGGCATCCGGACTCAAACCTAAATCCAATAATTCGTTTTTGTTGTACGAGAAGTTTCCGGTTGCACCAAACGACCAATCCCCCCATTTGTTGTTGTAGCTCAGAATCACTTCAACACCTCGATTGGACATTTCACCTACATTATCTTTATAAGCATCCAAACCAAATTCTGCCGGAACCGGAACATCCATGATAATACCTGTTGTCCTACGGTCATAGTAGTCAAATGTCACATTGATCTTGTTATTGACTGTCGCATCAAAACCAAGTCCCCATGTACGAGATTTTTCCCAAGAGATAGAAGACAGCTTATATGCTTTCTGATAATACCCCGACTGCAAAGCACCTCCTAACGGATAACTTGCATCTAGATTATAGGTATTCATCCAAGGATAATAATCAGTCAATGCATCTTGATTACCCAGTAACCCCCATGATCCGCGAATCTTCAAGTTGTTCAACCAATCTTTCGTATTTTCCATGAAACCTTCTTCACTAATACGCCATGCAGCAGAGAAAGAAGGGAAATATCCCCAACGATTACCATCAGCAAAACGGGAAGAAGCATCAGAACGGATATTACCTTCCAACAAATATTTGCCGGCATAATCATAGTTAATACGTCCGAACCAAGAAATCATCGCCAACTCACGTGTATAGCCATTGTTCTTCTGAGTAGCAGCATCTCCAGCCGCGATATCGGTCAGATCATTAGTCGGGAAATTCTTACGGAACTGCTGGTTATAGGTGTAGTCATACTTTTCCGTATGCCAACCTGCCATTGCTTTCAAACCGTGTTCACCGAATTGTCTGTCAAAATTCAACAATGCATCAAAGTTTGCACGATGCCAACCGGTAAAACGTTCTTCCAAACGATTCGGTTCTGTTTCCTTATTCGGATTGTACTGAATATATTTTTGAAATGCACGATAGTGTTGTTGATTGTTAACATAAGAACCCGTCACTGTTGCAACTAAACCGTCGATGATTTTATAATCGGCAGACAGGGTACCAGAGAAATTCTGATTTTTACGGTCAACAGTTTGGTTAACATCCAACCACGCAAGTGGGTTACCATCTCCAATAGTACCATAAGTACCGTCTTCAGCACGACCTACAATCCACGGAGCAATACGGTTCAACTGACGGATAATCTGATCAGAGCTGGCAGCACTATTCGGATCACCAGTTTCACTTATGCCAGATGCATAAGAAGAAATTGGGTCGGAATAGTCATTCTTGATATATGCCAAATTCAAACGAACCGTCAATCTGGAATTCAGCTTCAGATCCAAATTTGTACGAGCATTAAATTGCTGTCTGTCCGCATTCGGTAAAATACCGGTCTGTCCCAAATAGCCGACAGATCCCATATACTTCGCATTTTCCGTACCACCGCTCACACTTACATTATGAGAATGCTGTACACCGGTTCTATAGGCTTCATCATACCAATCCGTGTTAGGAGAAGTACCATTTCTGAAATTCTCAATATCAGTTTCATTGAAACGGGGATTCAAGCCTTCATCGATCATAGACTGGCTATACAAGCGCGCATAGTCATAAGAGCTGATACGGTCAATCATTTCCGTCGGTTTCTGGAAACCTACATATCCATTATAAGAGATACGTGGTTTACCTGTCTTACCACGTTTTGTCGTAATCAAGATTACACCATTTGACGCCTTCGAACCATAGATCGCAGCAGAAGCAGCATCTTTCAATACAGAAATACTTTCGATATCGTTCGGATCAACCGAGTTCATCGTTCCAGTTTCGATACCATCCACCAAAATATAAGGATCAGCCGTGTTTAATGTACCAACACCACGCACGCGAATCGTACCACCATCCTGTCCGGGACGGCCACCGCCGGAAGTAACCTGAACACCCGGCATAGTACCTTGCAATGCGGTAGAAACGTTCTGAACCGGGCGATTTTCTAACGCTTTGCTGTCAATCTGTGCAACAGCCCCGGTCATGTTCACTTTCTTTTGTGTACCGTAACCGACAACTACGACTTCTTCCAGTTTCTGAGTATCTTCCATCAGATTCACAGTCAAAGTCGCTTGTCCGGTGTACTTGATTTCCTGTGTTACATAACCGATGAAAGAGATTTGAAGAACATCACCGTTATTCACTTCCAAAACAAAGTTACCGTCCATGTCAGTAACCGTACCGTTCGTCGTACCTTTTACGACAACTGAAGCACCTGCTACGGGGCCCAGTACATCATTAACTGTTCCTTTCAAACTTTTCTGTTGCTGAGAAATACCAACTTTAGGAGTTGCTGTCTCATTAGCTGCGAACACTGTTCCTGAGGAACATAAAGCAGCAGACAACAGCAAAAAGCTGACTGGTCTTGCAATTTTCAACATACTAATTGTTTTTTGTTTAATAATAATAGTCACTATATGAATAAGATCCAAGGAGGTGATAACCACCTTACTTATAGATTCTTTACATTCATGGTATGATTCCTAACATCTGTCATACATTTGCCATGCAAATGAGAACATAGTTCTTGTAGGACTATGACTTATTGTAAGAAATATAAAGCTGTATAGGCAAAAAGGAGGATTTTTTGTATGAAGTTCTTGTAGGACTATGATTAAGTTATACGAATTTGTACCAAAACATCAGAATTACCAGTCTGTTTCTTGTAGAAAACCTTGGGAGTAAACCTGATTTTCCTAGTAATTAATCTGTTGATGTTAGTAAGTTATGTGGTCTATGATTATCAACCGGAAAGTATACAATCTTCAGCTAATAGACAGATTACTTTAATATGTGGAAATATTTATCCCATCATGCTATTTATCAGTTATTTATAACCAAAGTAATATATATAGCGGGAAGCAGACGATTACATAGCAAATTAAATTATTGATTAGAATCTATCCATATAAATTTAGATCTATACAATAAGTATATAGAAAAAAAGCAAGAAAATCTGATAGGTTTAGAAAATAACACTCGGAAACGCTTAATTGTTAATTAACATTTTAAGATGTGTACTTGGTTGAAATTCCTGAGAGCTTCGGGATATATATGAAACAAACTATGGATTCATGCATCTTGCACAATACAACCATATTGTCGAATTTTCAAAGGATTTAGGGTAAAGAATAGAGGTAGTAAAAGAAAATAACGATTAATATCATTTGTATTAGTAAAATATTTTAATATATTTGTCTCAATGTATAAAAACGGTATTAAAATACATTCAATAGTATTCTTGCTAATTTTTTCTAAAAAAACATGCAAGATAATAAATAAATGTATTACATTTGCCCCGTCAAAGGACGTAGTCCTACAAGAACTACGCATGTGCAAGCATAAACTTTGACCCTAATTACTAAAAATAAGCAAGTAAGTGTGAGCTGTAGAAGAAAACAGATCCTCTTAAAGCCTATTATATCTAACTATTATTAAACAAAAAACAATTAGTATGTTGAAAATCGCAAGACCAGTCAGTTTTTTGCTGTTGTCTGTAGCCCTTTGTTCATCAGGGGTGATATTTGCCGCCAACGAAACTACGACTCCCAAAGTTGGCATTTCTCAGCAGCAAGCAAGTTTGAAAGGTGTCGTTGAAGACGAGTTCGGCCCTGTAGCAGGAGCTTCGGTAGTTGTAAAAGGCACTACAAACGGTACTGTTACCGACATGAACGGTAATTTTGTCCTGGAAGTAAAAAAGGGAGATGTAATCGTTATCTCATTTATTGGTTATTTGACCCAAGAGATCAAATACAATGGAGAACAAACGATCAAAGTCAGTCTGAAAGAAGACACCCAAAAATTGGATGAAGTAGTCGTGATCGGCTATGGTACCCAAAAGAAAGTAAACCTCACCGGTGCCGTTGCATCTGTCGGCTCCGAAGAGCTGAAAGAGCGTGTCAATACGGACGTGTTGGCTTCCGTTCAAGGGCAGGTACCGGGAGTAACCATTATCAACCGTCAAGGTTCCATCTCCATCAACATGCGTGGTCGCGGAAACTTGGGGACTTCTTCCCCTTTGTTTGTCATTGACGGAGCAATAGCAGATGCTACATTCTTCTCCAATTTGGACCCGAATTCCATCGAAAGCGTTTCTTTTCTGAAGGATGCCGCTTCTTCTGCAATTTATGGTTCTCGTGCTGCTTACGGTGTTGTCTTAGTCAAGACCAAAGACGGTAAGGAAGGTGATGTAAAAGTGACCTATGATGGAACAGTATCCATGAAGATCGCAACATACACTCCAAAAGTTTTAAGTTCGGAATGGTATGCTCGTTTGAGCAATGAAGCGGCATTCAATGAAAATCCGAATGCAGAGATGCCATATTCGGATGAAGAGATCGAAATGTTCCGTAACGGAAGTAACCCAGATATGTATCCGAATACAAACTGGTATGATTTAGTGCTGGACGATTTAGCAGTCATGACAAAGCATTCCGTTAGCGTAAGCGGAGGAAACAAAGTCAAATATTTCACCTCATTAGGGTATATGTATGATGACAAATTTACCCCCGGAGCTTCCGCCAACCGATATAATATGACCACCAACCTCTCATCCGATATAACCTCATGGTTGTCTTGGCGTTCAAACTTCAAATATATCCAAAACACAAACAATACAGAAAGCGGAGGTATTGGATATACAGAACTTCTAACCGTTCCGTCTACATATGTAGCTCGTCAAAGCAATGGAGAATGGGGTAGTTACGAAGGGGGAAATCCTGCAGCGCTGGTAAATATGCAACGTAATCCACTACGTCGCTTGGAAGAAGGGGGATGGAACAACAACAAATCACAAAATACATTGATCGACCTCGCCCTCGATATTAAACCAGTTAAAGGATTGACACTGACCGGACAAATGATCTATAAGGCATATGACTATAAAGGTAAAACATACGAAGCCAATAGAAATAAAATCAAAGATTTCGTAACCGGCTCAGAATTGAACGGTACGGATGTGACCGCTTCCAAGATGACATATGACTGGAACGAAAATAGTCGTTTGACCTACAATGGTTTGGCCAATTATAATTGGAGCAACGAAAACCATAATATAAGTGCATTAGGAGGTGTCTCATACGAACATTACAAATACCAACAACAAAAATCATGGCGCCGCAATTTCCCAACCAACGGTATGACGGGTATTAATGGAGGTTCGAGCGCACCCAGCGACATGAGCACGGAAGGTGATGTTTACGAAGATAAATTAATGTCTTACTTTGCCCGTTTGAACTACTCGTACAAAGACAGGTATCTGTTGGAAGCCAACTTTCGCGCAGATGCTTCTTCCCGTTTCCACAAAGACAACCGCTGGGGTTTCTTTCCTTCGTTCTCTGCCGGATGGCGTATTAACCAGGAAAGTTTCATGCAAGATGCCAGTTGGATCGATAATTTGAAATTGCGTGCTTCCTGGGGACAGTTAGGTAATATCAATAACGTAGGACAATATGATTATTTTTCGACCTATGTACAGGGTGGAAATTATAACTTCGAAAATACGATCGTCAGCGGTATTCGAGAAGGAAAGCCAGCTAATCCTGGATTAGGTTGGGAAACCGTAACGATTACCAATGTCGGGGTTGATTTCGATATTCTAAACGGACTTTTCAGTTTCACTGGTGAATTCTACGACAAACAAACCAAAGATATCCTACTATCTTATCCGAGTCCAGCAGAAGTCGGTATCAATAGTGACTATAAGGTTTCGCAAAATATCGGTAAAGTAAGTAACAAAGGTCTGGAATTCAACATATCTCACAACAAATCCATTGGAGATTTCTCTTATACGGTTGGTTTTAATCTGTCTAAAAACTGGAATAAGGTAAAAGATTTAGGAGCAAACGATCCGATGATCGAAGACCCTTGGATTAAGAAAGTGGGTTATGCTATCGGCACATTCTACGGTTTCCGCTCAGACGGTTTATTGACACAGGAAGACATCGACAATGGCAACTACATAACAGACGGCATTACCCCACAGGCCGGAGACATTAAATATGTAGACTTGGATGGCGACGGAAAACTGACCGATAAGGACAGAGACTATCTGGCTTGTGACGTTCCCGATATTACATACGGCGTTAATCTAAACTTACGTTACAAAGGTTTCGAATTAAGTATGTTCGGACAAGGTGTGACTGGAACAATGGTTCGTTTCTATCAGGAACAGGCTTGGGCTTTCTCTGATAATGCCAGTCCACGTGAATTTCACCTGAAACGCTGGACCGTTGATAACCCCGACCCAAATGCAGCTTATCCTCGTATCTATCCGCGTACAAGTGCACACTCTACTTTCAACAATAAGTTCTCCGATTTCTGGTTGTTCGATTCTGATTATTTCCGTATCAAAAATATCACATTCGGATATAATTTCAATAAACACCAAATTCAGCATTTAGGTGTCGATGCTTTGAAACTTTACGTATCGGCTGAAAATCCATTTACAATCCGTGCAGATCACCGCATGGAAGACTTTGATCCGGAAACACCGTCCGGACGTGGAACAGACACCCGCGGAACTTCTTCTATTTCACTTGGTGTAAACTTAACATTCTAACAAAAAGCAAAATGAAAACAGTTAATAATATATTCAAACATACGTTCTTCTGCCTAGCTCTGGGAACAACAGTTTGCAGTTGTGACCTGGATGTCGAACCGACTTCCAGCATTGCAACAGAAACATTCTGGACATCAGAAAAAGATGCATGGTATAATCTGAACGCTGTTTACTCAGCAAGCATTCCCGGCGCAGCTGTTCACAGCGATTCGTATACGAACGATGCATACTGCCAATATTCATGGGAATCGAACGGAGCTATTTATCAGCAAAACGGCCTCAGTGCCCTATATGACGAAGGCTATAACTTCGAAACAGTCCGCAAACAAAACATTTTCTTACAGGAAATAGAGAATGTACCGATGGATGAAGATCTGAAAACACGGTTCAAAGCGGAAGTCCGAGCTATGCGTGCATGGACTTATCTGAACTTGACAACAACATTTGGTAAAGTTCCTTTGATCACCGATGTATTGTCATACGATGCTCCCAACATTCCTCGCGACGAAACAAGCAAAATCCGTGAATTTATTCTCAACGAACTAACTGAAGCTGCAGCTATCCTTCCGGAAAAATATGCAGGTAGTTATCCGAACGAAAAAGGACGTATGACCAAATATGCAGCTTTAGCCGTAAAAGCAAGAGCAGCCCTTTATTTCGGCGACTATCCGACAGCAGAAGCAGCAGCCAAAGAAATCATGGATAAAGGAGGTTTTTCATTATTCCAAGTCAGCGAATTGACCGAAGCACAAAAGAAAGAAGCTGAAGAAATGGAATTATACATAGATTTTGACAAATACGGTATCGACCGTGACAAATTTATGAAAGGCATGTTCAGCTACGAATCTTTATGGCATACGGAAAACGGGAACCCAGACAATCCGGAATATGTAATGACTCGTCAATATACCGCATCCAGTTGGGACTACCAAGATATGACACGATACACAAGCATCCGTCCGAATCAATTAGGAGGTTGGTCTTCTGTGACTCCGACACAAAATCTGGTCGACGCTTACTGGACAGTAGACGGCAAAACACCGTCCATTCCCAGTATCGAAAAGCGTATGAATGCTTATAAAGTTATCAAAGGGGATTTGGACGAATATAAAGCTCCTGCAGGAGAAGCCAAATTTATTTCTTTTGCATCCGGCCTTATCAACAGTGGAAAACTGAAAGATTACGAGTACATGCAGGAATTCCGCAATCGTGATAGCCGTTTATATGCCTCCATCCTATTCCCCTTCAAAGGTTGGTATGAGACAAACTACGGTACAAACTTCATCTATGAATGGATCAAAAACGGGAATAATGAATCCAAGACTGGTTTCAACTTCCGCAAAATGTCACCGTTGGAAAATGATGCGAATAATGACGGACAAGCAACCGGCGATTATCCCTGTATCCGTTATGCCGAAGTACTGCTGATCTTTGCCGAAGCTCATACCCAGACAACAGGTTTCGACGGACAGACACAGGCTGCCTTGAATCAGCTTCGTGATCGTTGCGGTATGCCAAACGTACCGACAAGCCTCGGCAAGGAAGATGGATTGGCTTTGATCAAAAACGAACGTCGCATCGAACTGGCTGGTGAAGGTTTGCGCAGCGACGACCTAAGCCGTTATGGCGATGCTTATTGGAGTGCGCAGATGAACAATGTTCCTATCTCCACACCGGATGGCGAAAAAGTCATCACGATGAAATGGGATAGCCGGATGTCGCTGAGACCTATTCCCCAAACAGCAATCGACTTGAACCCTCTACTGGCAACAGATCAGAATCCAGGTTACTAACAACCGATACTCTCTATTAAAATAAAAAGAGGCTTCTAAAATCATTTAAATGAATTTTAGAAGCCTCTTTGTTTCATAAAAAGTTTCAAGCTCAAAAAGAAATTCATAAAGAGTAACCAATAAATAATTATAGTCCTGTTATTAATGACAATTATCGTATAAATTGTTATCTTCGTCCCCAAATTAACTACAAATACTAAATATTCATGAAGAAAAAAAGTCTAACTTTATTAGTGGCAGCAACGCTTGCCAGCAGTGTATTATTCTCATCATGCATTGGATCATTTGGGTTGTCAAATAAGCTGTTGGATTGGAACAGAAATATCGACAGCAAGTTTGTAAACGAGTTAGTATTCGTTGCATTCTGGATTGTTCCGGTTTATGAAATCTCTGCATTAGCCGACATATTGGTTTTAAACTCGATTGAATTCTGGAGCGGAAGCAACCCTGTTGCAGATGCCGGTACGGTAAAAACAATCGAAACCAAAGACGGCACGTATGCCATCGAAACCCAAAAAGACGGCTACCACATCCAGAAAGAAGGAGAAGAAAAAGCGGTCGATCTGGTTTTCAATGAAGCAGACAAGAGTTGGAGCGTAGAAGCAAACGGCGAATCGACCAAACTGCTGAAGTTCACAGGTGACGACGAAGTTGTCATGTACCTTCCCGACGGCAAAGAAATGAATGTAGAACTGAACCAGGCAGGCGTACTTGCTTTCAAACAGGTAGCCGAAGGTTATTCTTTCTACGCAGCAAGATAAAAAAGTTGAAAGTTGAAAGATGAAAGTCAAAGATATACTCTCTTTCACTTTCAACTTTCACTTTTCAACAGACTAAGTCTAATCTAAATTAAAAATGCATATGAAACACATGATCAAAAAAACGATGCTCACAGGAGCATTGAGTTGCTTCCTTCTGGGGACTGCATTGGCTGACGATGCGACGAACCAGCCTGCGAAGCCTTACTGGCAGGACATCCAAGTCGTTGCCGTTAATAAAGAGGCTCCCCGCTCCTCTTTCATGAGTTATGAAGACCGTGCCACAGCTCTATCTTCCCGATATGAAAAAAGTCCTTTCTACTCATTGCTGAACGGCACATGGAAATTCTATTTCGTAGATTCATACAAAGACCTTCCTGCCAACATCACAGATCCTTCTGTCAGCACTTCCGATTGGGACGACATCACCGTTCCGGGAAACTGGGAGGTACAGGGACACGGTACTGCCATCTACACGAATCACGGATATGAGTTCAAACCACGTAACCCGCAACCTCCACTGTTGCCGGAAGCAAACCCGGTAGGTGTTTACCGGCGCGACTTCGAGGTTCCTGCCGGTTGGGACGGACGTGACATATATCTACACATCGCCGGAGCCAAATCGGGCTTATATGTTTACGTAAACGGCAAGGAAGTCGGCTACAGCGAAGATTCCAAGAATCCGGCCGAATTCCTGATCAACAAATACCTGCAACCAGGCAAAAACGTGCTGACGCTGAAAATCTTCCGCTGGAGCACAGGTTCCTATCTGGAATGCCAGGACTTCTGGCGCCTAAGCGGTATCGAACGCGATGTCTATCTATGGTCACAACCCAAGATCGCTGTCAATGATTACCGTATTGTCTCCACGCTCGACGACACTTACAAAAACGGTATCTTCAGCTTGGCAATAGACATCAAGAACCATTCTGACAAGGTCAAGAACATCGACGTGACATACGAATTATTAGATGCAAAAGGCAATGTGGCTGCTACGGCAGAAAACAAGTTGTGGGTAAGCCCGAACACGATTACAACGACTTCGTTCGAAAAGACACTGGATAATGTGGAAACGTGGAACGCGGAACATCCGAACCTTTACAAGCTGTTGATGACGATCAAGGAAGATGGCAAGGTGACGGAAGTGATCCCGCAAAACGTCGGTTTCCGCCGCATCGAAATCAAAGAGATCGACCAGATCGCCGGCAACGGCAAACCATACACCGTCCTGCTGTTCAACGGACAGCCGATCAAGTTCAAAGGTGTCAATATCCACGAACACAACCCGCAGACCGGACATTACGTGACAGAAGAACTGATGCGCAAGGATTTCGAACTGATGAAACGGAACAATCTGAACTCCGTCCGCCTGTGCCATTACCCGCAAGACCGCAGATTCTACGAGCTTTGTGACGAATACGGATTGTATGTTTACGACGAAGCCAATATCGAATCGCACGGCATGTACTACAACCTGCGCAAAGGCGGTACGTTGGGAAACAACCCGGAATGGCTGAAACCGCATATGGACCGTACAGTCAACATGTACGAACGCAACAAAAATCATCCGTCCGTAACGATCTGGTCATTAGGTAACGAAGCCGGAAACGGTTACAACTTCTACCAGACCTATTTATATGTAAAGGACAAAGAAAAGACCATGATGGGCCGTCCGGTCAACTACGAACGTGCACAGTGGGAATGGAACTCCGACATGTATGTCCCGCAGTATCCAAGTGCAAAATGGTTGGAAGAGATAGGTAAGGAAGGCAGCGACCGTCCGGTTGCACCGTCCGAATATGCCCACGCGATGGGAAACTCGACCGGTAACCTTTGGGACCAGTGGAAAGCGATCTACAAATACCCGAACCTCCAGGGCGGCTACATTTGGGACTGGGTTGACCAAGGTCTGCTTGCCAAGGATGCAAACGGAAAAGAATATTATGCTTACGGCGGCGACTTCGGCAAAGACATGCCGAGTGACGGCAATTTCCTTTGCAACGGTATCGTGAGCCCGGACCGCACTCCGCATCCGGCTATGGAAGAAGTGAAATATGCACACCAGAATGTCGGTTTCGAAGCTGTAGATGTGGCGAAAGGCATATTCAAAGTGACAAACCGTTTCTATTTCACGAGCCTGAAAGATTACATGATCAGCTATACGATCAAGGCAAACAACAAAATCATCAAAGGCAACAAGATGTCTCTCGACCTGGCGCCACAGGCATCCCAGGAAATCACAGTCCCGGTAGAAGGCTTGAAACCGCAGGCCGGCGTCGATTATTTGGTGAACTTTGTCGTGACTACGACCAAACAGGATGGCGTGATCCCTGCCGGATACGACATCGCACAGGATCAGTTTGTTTTGCCGGTAACAGCCGACAAGACCGTTTACAAGGCCGCAGGCCCCAAGCTGACCGTATCTGAAGAAGGAAACGACCTGAAGGTGACTTCTTCCAAAGTGAACTTCGTATTCGACAAGAAAGCCGGCGTCGTGGCTTCCTATAAAGTAGGCGGCACGGAATACTTCAACGAAGGCTTCGGTATCCAGCCGAACTTCTGGCGCGCCCCGAACGATAACGACTACGGAAGCGGCAACCCGAAACGTCTTGAGATATGGGAACTCTCAAGCCGTAACTTCAATGTGACAAGCGCGACAGGCGAGATCATCGATGGTAATGCCATCGTAAAAGTCGACTATAAACTGCCGGCCGGCAACCAGTTCCTGGTGACATACAAGATCTATCCTGACGGTATCATGAACGTGGCCACCCACTTCACGCCTGCCCATTTGGACGGTGTGAAGATCGGTATTTCCGAAGCGACCGCCACCGCGACCTTCTCACCGGGCCGCGCCAATGTCAGCGAACGCGACAAGATGGTCGTTCCGCGTATCGGCGTACGTTTCCGTCTGCCGGCAACGATGGACCAACTGGAATACTTCGGCCGCGGTCCGCTGGAAAACTATTGGGACCGCAAAGCCGGTTACATGATCGGACAGTACAAGAGCACGGCTGAAGAACAGTATTTCCCATACGTCCGTCCGCAGGAAAACGGCCACCACTGCGATACCCGTTGGATTTCATTAGGCGGTAAAGGCAAGAACCTGTTGATCGTTGCAGACGACGAGATGGAATTCAACGCAATGCGTAACTCCGTCGAAGACTTCGACGCTGGCAAGGCAACCGACCGCCCGTACCAGTGGAACAACTTCACACCGGAAGAGATTGCCAACCGTCCGGAAATCGGACCGTATGACAAACCTCGCCAGACGCATATCAACGACATCACACCACGTAACTTCGTTGAAGTATGCGTAGACCTGAAACAGCAAGGATTGGCCGGCTACGACAGTTGGTATTCACGTCCGGAACCGGAATATACTTTACCGGCAGACCGGGAATACAAATGGGGCTTCACTTTGATCCCCGGAGCCAAAGCCAACAGCGCACAGAAGAAAGCGGGCTACAGCTATAAATAAGCAATCCGGTTTCACATAACAAACTAAAAAAGCGGTTGCCAGAGATCGGCAACCGCTTTTTTTGCAAGCATCCGATTGGGCTTCACCATTCCCTGAAACCCTTTGACTATTATCATATGAGAGGGTGAAAACAGTCCTGACGCTTGCCTTCACCTTAAAAATTTACTTTCACCTTGTCTCGCCCAGACACACCAGATCCGGCCTCTTATAACAAAGCGACATATTTAAGCGAATAATAAAGAGATTGTGAATGATATTAATATCCTAATATACTAACATTTAATATTTACCTTATATCTCTTTTCATTTTCGACCTAAGTCGAAAGCCTTTTTGCCCATTGTCAAAAGCCTTTTTCACCAAGGGCGAAAAGGTTTTCGACTTAGGCCAAAAGCTCTATGGTTTTATAGTTTAACAATAAAAGTATAGCGACTGCCACTCTATAGTGTACCTTCCATACCCGACTAACCCGCAGATGAAGACAACCGTAACAGGTGAAGGCACTTTTACTATTTGCATTCACCCATCAACAATCTTATAACCCAACCAGTGCATACAAAGGTGAAGCCTCCCCCTGATTATTGGCGGAAAATAAAAAAAGCCGGACTTTATTCAGCCCGGCCTTCCATAAACTTATTCAATGATGATCGATCTACTTAGCATAGCTTACCGCACGAGTCTCACGGATCACCGTGATCTTCACCTGACCCGGATAGGTCATTTCGTCCTGGATCCTCTTTGCGATTTCGGTTGACAGGTTTTCGGTATCCTTATCATCGATCTTGTCAGCCCCGACAATTACGCGGAGCTCACGACCGGCCTGGATAGCGTATGTCTTCACTACACCCGGATAAGAAAGAGCCAACTGTTCCAGATCATTCAGACGCTTGATGTAAGCCTCGACGATCTCACGGCGAGCTCCCGGACGTGCACCCGAAATAGCATCACAAACCTGTACGATCGGAGCAAGCAGCGTTTGCATTTCCACTTCGTCATGGTGAGCACCTACAGCATTGCAGATATCCGGTTTCTCTTTATATTTCTCGCAAAGCTTCATACCTAAGATTGCGTGTGGCAATTCCGGCTCGTCATCAGGCACTTTTCCTATATCGTGCAACAGTCCGGCACGTTTTGCCTTTTTCGGGTTCAATCCCAGTTCAGATGCCATCACAGCACATAAGTTCGCCGTTTCGCGTGCGTGCTGCAACAGGTTCTGGCCATAAGAAGAACGATATTTCATCTTACCGATCATACGGATCAGTTCAGGATGCAAGCCATGTACACCGAGATCGATAACGGTACGTTTACCGGTTTCCACCACTTCGTCTTCAACTTGCTTTCTCACTTTCGTTACCACTTCCTCGATACGTGCCGGGTGGATACGTCCGTCCTGTACCAACTGGTGCAAAGCCAGACGAGCTATTTCACGACGGACCGGATCAAAACCGGACAACACGATTGCTTCAGGCGTATCGTCAACCACGATCTCAATACCGGTTGCTGCTTCCAACGCCCGAATGTTACGCCCTTCACGACCGATGATACGGCCTTTGATCTCGTCTGATTCGATATGGAAGACTGTAATCGAATTCTCGATTGCCGTTTCGGTTGCTACACGCTGGATGGACTGGATAACGATTTTCTTCGCTTCCTTGTTGGCTGTCATCTTTGCCTCTTCCATGATTTCATTGATGTAGGAAGTAGCTTCTGACTTTGCTTCGTCTTTCAAGGATTCGATCAGACGCTCCTTCGCCTCTTCGGCAGAAAGCCCGGACAGAGTTTCCAGATGTTCGATTTCACGCTGGTGAAGTTTCTCCAAATCCTGCTTCTTCTTATCTACCAGCTCCAGTTGGGCCGCCAGATTCTCCTTCACGGCATCCACTTCGCTATTCTTGCGTTGCAGGTCTTCCTGACGTTGGTTCAAATTCAACTCACGTTGTTTCAACTTAGCCTCTACAGACTGTATCTTTGAATTACGGGCGGACACCTGTTTCTCCAGGTCCGCTTTCAAATGAAGGAACTTCTCTTTTACTTCGAGCAGCTTCTTCTGCTTCATTACTTCCGACTCCTTTTCAGCCTCGCGTATCACAGCGTCATACCTTGACTTCATAAGGACTCTCATCACAAACCACACGAGCAAGCCTCCGACAACGAAGGTCACAAGTGCTATGATTATAGTCATACCCATTTTACTTATAGTTTAAATTCAGTTATATTATTATACAAAAAAAGCACTGCCTTACATGGATACACCCATGCAAAGTAGTGCGGAAACGCATCTTCTTTATTCTTACAACTATTTATCCTTCAGGTAACTTTCCAGTTCATCGGTCAGCTCCTGTATCTTTTCAGTAAAGGGACTTGTGTCATTCTTATCCTCCAACTTCAAGTTTTCCACCGATAGCTGAAAGGTTACCATGGCTAACAAATCTTTTACATCCACGTCGGAATATTTCTTCCGGTACTGGTCCATTTTCTTCCTGATTTGCCGGACTGCCTCACGGGCTACCTGCTCCTCACTCCGGTTGATCCTGATACCATAACTTTTACCGGCTATCTCTACATGTATAAGAAATTTATCGTCCATCGCCTCTATTCGTTTAATAGTGCAATGCACTTGTCTACTTCCCGCACTAACTTCGATAACCTCATCCTGGCACTTTTCATTTCTCCCTCGTTGACAGAAACAACCCGTGCAGTCAGCATGTTATCGCATTTGGCATTCAACTCTTCGATCGTCTTCATTGCCTGCTGAAGTTCTCCTTCTTTCTGTGCTAAAGAACTTTCAAGCTCGTTGATTTTCTCCTTTTGCCTATCGCAAAACTCCATCAAATCACGAACCCTAACATCAAATACAGCCAACAATCTTTTATGATCTTCGGTCATTTCACACCAAATTCTACACAAAAGTAAAGGATAGAATTGAATAAAACAACGAATCGGTTTGTTTTTTTGACAGAAAACGTCCGGACACACAAAAGGCCGTTCAAACTAAAATCCGAACAGCCCTCCTTCCAATAGATTCAGCTACGCTATATTTATACTAACGCAACGTACAATTCACCCTCGACGTTTTCGAAAGCCAATTTGCCTTCTTTCGCTAACCAACCAAAAGCAGCATACATATCTTTTTCCGCTTTAATCTTAGTAGCCTTCTTTACTGCCTTAACACTCATCTTACCGCCTTCATTCAATGCGTTCCAAACAAGGCCGGCGTTTGTTCCAATCAATTCGATCATGTTTCTTTTTGTTTTGTTAATCGTTAACGGGAGCAAATTTATAGATTAATCGATTAAAACAAAAGGATATAGATGTTTTTTAGCATAAAGACAGGTGCTTTTTATGTTTTGAAAGCATAATTAACACTATTATAACAGAATTATAGCGCTATTTTCGTCCGATCTTTGGCTGTGACAAGTTCCGCCTCCATGTTTATAGCTGAAACATATTTGCTTAATAAGCCCACGGCATACTTTCCTGCCGCCTCCAACCCCTCCAATCCTGAATAACCATTTATAATCATTAACAAGTGAGTCGTATCCAGTCCTATTTTTGTCCGTTCCTCATCACTCGTCGGAGTTCCTATCCCACCGACTGCATCCCGGTAAACGGGCAGACCTGCAATATTCAATTCTCCACGCCCGATTCCATGATAAATTTCACCTTCCCTGCCGACTCCCAACACCAGACTGCCACCAGCAATTTTATCCACATCGAAGCCTCCGATGGAATATCCGCTACGGATAGAAACCAAATTGATGAGATCGACCAGCGTATCGACCTTATAAAGGGGTAATTCACGGAGAATGCGCCTCCGCAAGGCTTCAGAAGAAGGACGATAACGATTCGGATCTTTTCCCAGACGCTTATAAGCCTGGCGGGTAGCCTGTATAGGGAGCCATTTGTTGATTTGTTCCAGCTTGACTGTTTCCCGGACAGCCTTTTCTTCGTCCGCTATCTCCTGCCAAAGCCTTTCGTCCGGTTCAGAATTGCAAACATCACAAGACAGGGCCAAAACATGCAAATCCGGACAGGCCGTGGCTATTTCTTCTGAAATTGAAATATTTGTCATAGAATTTCACTTATAAAAACCACAAAAAATAAACCTATTTAGTCAGAAAGGATTAATTTTTCAATTGTAATAATGTATATTTCAGTTTGAGGATATAACTCATTCACTAATTCTTCGTCGCAGTACGCAAAATCATCATAGTCTCCACTATGCTTCTTTTCAAACAACGTTCCAAATATCTTACCTATTTTAATCGGCAACTTTCCTGTAGATACAAAATGTAAGCCAAGCATACTTTTTACGCCGTTATGAGTCTGCGTTAGGATATCATATTTAAGTAACTTCTTGCACAACCTTCCTGATTTGTTCTACTACATCTGTTCGTCTCATAACTTTTTTATTTAATAAGCAAAAGGACCATATATATTATACACCACTCTATTTACTACAAAGATAAACACAATTCTTTACAAAAAACTATTTTTCTATTTGTATATCCTCCTGAAACATCTATTTTTCCATAAAAAATGTGTTATCACCTCTACTCTATATAAAAACCAATAAAAGACATTATGATGACATATGATGATCAACTAAAATCTGATGAAAAGCATCCATTTTGGAGTAATCCTTTATTGTATAAACAGGGAGGAACCACGCAAGAAAATACCGGACAGGATACGCCCGCTTTTGATTCCCAGACGACGGGCAGAGAAGAACTCGTCGGGATGGGCGTAGGTACAGATTCCGGCTAGTTCGATATTTCCGGCCGAAAGGCCTTCTGTCAATAATTGCAGACGGTTGGCCTCCCACAAATCGATATGGGCTTTTCCGGTATCGGCATCGCGCTTCAAGATACACGACATTTCAAAACCGGCCTCCCGAAAGGCGTCGACGACCTCTTCGCCAACTTCGAAGGCTTCGGGACCGATGGAAGGAGCAATGCCAGCTTTCATGAGACGAGGATCGGCTCCATATTCATCCATAAGGATGCGAACAGTTTTCCCGGCAATCCGCAATACAGTTCCCCGCCAACCGGCATGAACGGCAGCTACAGCCTTCACATCGGGAGCATACAGCAGGACAGGGACACAATCGGCTGTCGAGACAGCGATGCAAACTTCCGGCACATCCGTCACCAAGGCATCTACACCATGCATATAAAGCTGCTGTTCTTCCAATGGAAGGGAAAGAAAAGAAGGTTCTATCGAACGGATCTCCGCCCCGTGGACCTGGAAAGGCGCAAAGATACGTTCGGTTGGTATCCCGATTGCATCCGAAAGAAGTTTCCGGTTCGCTCGGACAGCTTCCGGATTGTCCCCGCTGTATTCGCCAGGGTTAAAGGAAGCATACGCACCTTTGCTCACACCTCCCTGACGGGTTGTCACAAAATGAGAGATGTTGCAATCCTCGCTTAATGCGGGAAATTGCAACATCTTCACTTTATCATTTGGAAGTATCTTCATCTTCTTCGTCGTCCCAATCTTCATATTCTTCATACTCTTCATCGTCGTCGGGATCATCTTCATCAAGAGGAATGATAAAATCGTCATCATCAAGCGCAAGTGCGCCTACATCGATGTTCTTATGTACAATACGCTCTACCTCGTGGAACGTTTCCTTGTTCAGTTCCTTCCACAGCAAGTCTTTCAGCTCGGTGATCCCCATTCCGGTAACGGAGGAGATAAAGACATAGGGAACGCCTTCCGGCAGATCTTCGGACAATGCCTCAATCAACTCTTCATCCAGCATATCGCTCTTGGTGATAGCCAGGACACGGCTTTTATCCTGCAAATCCGGATTATACTTGACCAGTTCGCCTAAAAGGATTTCGTATTCCTTCTTGATATCATCCGCATCGGCAGGAACCATAAACAAAAGCAACGAATTACGTTCGATATGACGCAGGAACCTTAACCCCAAACCTTTACCTTCACTGGCTCCCTCGATAATGCCAGGGATATCGGCCATGACGAATGAACGGTTGTCGCGATAGCTTACTATACCCAAGTTCGGTTCGAGCGTAGTAAACGGATAATTGGCAATCTTCGGTTTGGCAGCTGAAACGACAGACAGCAATGTCGACTTTCCGGCATTCGGAAAACCGACCAGACCGACATCAGCCAACAGCTTCAATTGCAGGATCACCATACGTTCCTGTGCCGGTTCGCCGGGTTGCGCATAGCGGGGAGCCTGGTTGGTCGACGTCTTGAAGTGGCAGTTACCCAATCCTCCGCGTCCGCCTTTCAACAGCATTACTTTCTGACCGTCTTCGGTCACGTCACAGATAAACTCGCCCGTTTCGGCATCATAAACGACTGTTCCGCAAGGAACCTCTATCACACGATCCTCACCGTCTTTCCCGAAACTACGTTTGGCTCCGCCACTTTCACCATTCGTCGCCATAATATGACGTTCATACTTCAGATGGAGAAGCGTCCAGTAATTCCGGTTTCCACGAAGATACACATGGCCTCCTCGTCCTCCATCGCCTCCGTCGGGACCTCCTTTCGGAATGTATTTCTCGCGGCGAAAGTGAGAAGACCCTCTCCCGCCCTTACCAGAACGGCAATAGATCTTTACATAATCTACAAAGTTTGATTCAGCCACTTTTAATTTTTAATTTATGATTTATGTTTTATGATTTATGATTCATAGCGACAAAAGATATAAATCACAAATCATAAATCATAAACCTCATTCATAAATCCATTACAAATTATTTACCACATCCTTGATACGACCGAAAATCTCTTCGATTGTACCCATACCTTTGATGGCGACATGTTTGCCTTCACCGATATAATAATCTGCCAAAGGAGCTGTCTGTTTGTGATAAACGTCCAATCTTGACTTGATTGTTTCCAGATTGTCATCCGAACGGCCTGAAACCTTACCACGTTCCAACAGGCGGTTGATCAGTTCTTCTTCTTCTACCTGAAGGTTCAGCATAACGGAAACATCGGTTCCACGTTTGTTCAACATTTCTTTCAGTGCCTTAGCCTGCGGGATAGTACGGGGGAAACCATCGAAGATGACGCCTTTGGAGTTCACCTTGCTGTCCAAAACCTTAGCCAGCATGTCAACGATCAGTTCATCCGGAACCAGTTGTCCTTTTTCAATGTAATCTTTAGCAATCTTACCCAGCTCTGTCTCGTTCTTCATTTCAGAACGCAAAACATCACCTGTAGAGATATGATCCAAACCATATTCTTTAATAATCAATTCGCTCTGTGTTCCCTTTCCTGAACCGGGAGCACCAAAAATAACAATGTTCAACATAAAAAGTAAACTTTTTAAATTGACAATTGATAATTGACAATTGACAATTACCTGCCAACTATCCAACCATCCATCGCCTCTTATTATACATTAATCTGATAAATTCTCCACTCCTTTATATATTGATAATTATCAATTGTCAATTATCTTATATATATTTCGGTAAGCCCGCCCCATTTCATCATAATCCAGGCCGTAACCGACAATAAAATCACTCGGAATCCGAATGCCGATATAATCGGGTTTCAAATTGCATCTCAATGAATCCGGCTTAAACAACATGGTCGCCAGTTTGACATCGGCAGCACCATCCTTACGGAGTTTATCCATAACATATTGCATCGTAAATCCGGTATCTATAATATCCTCTATCATGATCAAAGTCCGCCCTTTCACATCGGCCTGCACCGGCATGATTTCACGCACGACACCGGTCGTACTGGTCCCTTTATAAGAAGAATAACGAGCAAAGGTGATCTCATACGGTTCGTTCAACTGACGCATCAACTCGGCAGTAAACATAAAAGCTCCATTCAGGATTCCCACAAACAACGGATTCGTGCCTTTTACATCCTCCCGGATACGTTCTGCGACTTTTGCAATTGCATCCTTTATCTCCTCTTCCGGGATAAAGAGTTCAAATTCTTTGTCTTTTAATCGGATTCTATCCATATTCCGTTTGATTTTCGAGGGAACAAAGGTACAACTTTTTCGGGTAAGCACAAAAGTGGATTTTCATTTTCTGCTTTCTGTCAAAATATTGCCATCTATCATACGGATCAGCCTACCCGCCATCCGAGCATTTTCCTCGGAGTGGGTAACCATCACGACGGTCATTCCTTCACGGTTCAGTTCCATCAACAGGTTCATCACTTCATTGCCGTTGACGGAATCCAGGTTTCCGGTCGGGATCGCCGGCGATAACCGGAAAGCTAGAATGTCAACTCATCCACAATCCAGAGATAAATCAGGAAAGCTGCCGTCATCCCCAACACAAACCCTAGCATATTAACAGACGAAAACAAAAAGCTCCGCTTAATTAGCCGGAGTGCGACTTTTACATAGTGTTTAAACATATATCATATCTTTTTTATGAACCACTAAAGATAAGGCAAAGATCATATCAAATCAGGAATTCACTTATTTACAACCACATACGCACCAGGCTTTTAAACGTATTGTCCGTTCCCGTACATCTTACGTGCAAAAACGCACGGATATGTTCCCGACAACGCCGAAAATAAATTAGTCTATCTCAGAACTTTTCATTAATTTCGCACCAATATTTTAAATGAATGTAAAAAGATACGACGATGATAAAGAGGTCTGTTTTAGCGTTATTTATTGTATTGTTATTCAGTAGTAATCAGGTAGGAGCACAGGATGTCAACATAATTAGCGGGAATCAGTCGAATCAACCGGTTCAGACCGCTGTCCCCGATACATTTCCTTTATTAGACTTGGAAGAAACGGAACTGGATAAAATCCCCGACCTCAGGGCACAGTTCGAAAAACTCAATAGCAGCTACTCATCACCCGCCGCACCGAGTGAGAACTTGCTTCGCTTTTTAAAAAAAGACGAGATAGAATTATCGCCGGAAGCACAATATTGGGTAAATTGGGTACGCGACCCGTCTACCATCATCAGCCCGTGGGCAACCTTACGGGATACTACAATCGTCAATCCGCTGTTCACCCCGATCCTGTTCAAGGGAGGACTTATCCCGGAAGATCTGCAATTGTATGACAAGGACTTTATTGCAAAACAACATCCCAACTTCCCATTGTTCGAACCGGATACGACTTTGTTCCAAGACGAAATACTAAAGAACAAGTTGCAGAATACCGCATATAATTATGTACGTGTAAACTATCCGGAATATTTCCGTTATTCGGAACGTGACCTGCCGACAGATGTCGTTAAAACGCATGTTATCAAGAAAGCGACATACGAACCCGAACTAATCAAAATAGAAAACGACCCGAACGCTTTCAGCGACGTGGACGCTCCGGTCAAGTTTATCCCGGAACGCCGTTATTGGACTTCCAACTTCGAAAGCACCATGCAATTTTCGCAAAATTACATTTCACCGAACTGGAGTGCAGGTGGCGATCCGAACTTCAATATGAATACCCGGCAATATTTCAAATATGATTACAATAAAGACAAAGTACAGGTAACAAACGAACTTGAATTCAAACTGAACATGAATACTTTGCCGGACAAAACAGACTCTATACATTCGTATAAGATAAACGACCAGATACTTCGTCTCCATACGCTGTTCGGTTACAAAGCATTTAACAAGTGGTACTACACAGTCGACATCAGTTTCAACACACAAGTAGTAACCAACTACGCCCAAAACAGCGAAACCAAATTATCGGCATTTCTCGCGCCTATGACCTTCAATACCGGTATCGGTATGAAATACGAACTAACCAAAACCCTAACAAAGGTGAGACACCGAAACATAAAATTGAATGTCAACATGGCTCCATTCTCTTATAACTATATGTACAGTACCCAAAAGGGGACAGATATGGATTTGAAACGACATGGTTTTAAAGAGAAAGACAATGCCGCCGAACTTCCTGACGATGTTAACAAATACAGGAACTCCCAAAGCCAAATTGGTTCGAAACTCGAAGCAAACATGACATTCAATATCAACCGAAATGTCAGTTGGACATCTCGTTTCTATTATTTCACGGATTATCATCGTATTACCGGAGAGTTTGAGAACACGTTCAACTTACAGATCAGCCGGTTCTTTTCAACCCGGATCAATCTTCACCTTCGCTATGACGATGGTGTTGCCAAAAACGAAGATTTCGACAGCTATCTTCAGATCAACGAGCTGTTAAGCTTCGGATTTAATTACAAATGGTAAGACAAAGTCTATTATTTCCATAATAAACTTTGTTAATCGTGACATAATTTCCAAATAATACGTACTTTTGCCTCGGTTTTGCAATGTCGAGATTACAAATATGAGCGAAAGTATCAATCACAATGGGATTATAGAGAAGATCGACGGCGGTACGGTCTATGTCAGGATCATCCAACAATCGGCTTGCTCCGGATGCCATGCGAAAAGTATGTGTACGGCATCCGAGAGCAAAGAAAAGATCATCGAGGTTCCGGACAACTCTGGAAAATTCCATATAAATGAAGAAGTCCAGTTATGCGGACAAAGTTCACTGGGGCTGCAGGCCGTACTTCTTGCCTTTGTATTTCCGCTCATCATAGTTTTTGCGGCTATTGTAACAGGTACAAGTATGCAATGGGAAGAAACCACAAGCGGGTTAACCGGATTACTGCTCTTAGTTCCTTATTATTGCATATTATACTTTTTACGCGACAAACTGAAAAAGCGATTCATATTTACTTTGAAAAAACTTAATTGACAAACATATCATGATTTTAATTGCCGTTATTTCATTAGGAGCGATTGGAGCCATCGGCGCAGTTTTTCTATACGCCGCCTCCAAGAAGTTTGAAGTATACGAAGATCCTCGTATCGCACAAGTCCAGGAGGTATTGCCTGGAGCCAATTGCGGAGGTTGTGGATATCCCGGATGCGGTGGTTTTGCTACGGCTTGTGTAAAAGCCGACACGTTGGATGGCCTGTTATGCCCCGTAGGCGGAGCACCTGTAATGGGCAAAGTAGCCACCATCCTCGGAAAAGAAGCAGCCAGTGCAGAACCGATGGTAGCCGTTGTCCGCTGCAACGGAACGTGTGCCGCCCGTCCGCGTACCAACCAATACGACGGTGTGCAGAGTTGTGCGATTGCTTCCACCTTGTACGGCGGAGAGACCGGCTGTTCATTCGGTTGCTTAGGTTATGGCGACTGTGTGGCTGCATGTAACTTCGACGCCATCCACATCAACCTTAAGACCGGGCTTCCGGAAGTGGACGAAGACAAATGTACTTCATGCGGAGCTTGCGTAAAAGCTTGCCCGAAAAACATCATCGAACTGCGTAAGAAGGGCCCCAAATCACGCCGCGTCTTCGTCAGCTGCGTAAACAAAGACAAAGGCGGAGTAGCCAAGAAAGCATGCGCCAACGCTTGTATCGGCTGTGGCAAATGTGCAAAGGAATGCCCGTTCGAAGCAATTACAGTGGAAAACAACGTGGCCTACATCGATTACACAAAATGTCGCTTATGCCGCAAGTGCGTAGCCGTATGTCCGACCGGCGCCATCCACGAATTGAACTTCCCGCCACGTAAAGAGGCAGCTCCGGCTGTGGACGCCGACAAAATAAAACCGGCAACAGCTCCGAAACCGGCTGCACCGAAGGCTGATGCGCCAAAGACTGAAGTCCCGAAGAAAGAGTCTCCGAAGGCAGAAGCTCCAACAGCAAACGCTACGCCAAATGCAGCAACTCCTAAAGTTGAAACAAAAGAAGAAACAATTCAAAAATAAAATCTAATAGTATGCTAAGGACATTTCGAATCGGAGGTATACATCCGCCCGAAAATAAATTGTCTGCCGGTAAGAAAATTACCGCTTTAGCTGCTCCTAAGCAGGTAATCATACCGCTCAGTCAGCACATCGGGGCTCCAGCCCAGGCAGTGGTCAAGAAGGGTGATCTGGTTAAAGTCGGAACACTTGTCGCCAAGGCAGGTGGTTTCGTTTCCGCCAATATCCACTCGTCAGTATCCGGTAAAGTAAACAAAATAGATAACGCCCTCGACTCAAGCGGCTACAAGCGTCCCGCCATCTACATCGATGTGGAAGGAGACGAATGGGAAGAAACGATCGACCGCAGCGATGCATTGGTAAAAGATTGTACGTTGTCATCCAAAGAGATCGTCGACAAGATTGCAGCAGCCGGTATCGTAGGTCTGGGGGGAGCCACTTTCCCGACACAGGTGAAACTGATGCCGCCTCCCGGAAGCAAGGCAGAAATCATCATCATCAATGCCGTAGAATGTGAACCTTATTTGACCTCCGACCATTCCCTGATGATGGAAAAAGGCGAACAGATATTGGTGGGCGTCACATTGCTGATGAAAGCCGTAAATGTAAACAAAGCCGTTATCGGCATTGAAAACAATAAACCCGATGCAATCGCCCACCTGACGAAGCTGGCAGCCGCTTATCCCGGAATCGAGATCATGCCGCTGAAAGTGCAATATCCGCAAGGAGGTGAAAAGCAGCTGATCGACGCCGTGATCCGTCGCCAGGTAAAGAGCGGCGCCCTGCCTATCTCGGCCGGAGCCGTCGTACAGAACGTAGGAACCGCCTACGCCGTCTACGAAGCCGTCCAGAAGAACAAACCTCTGTTCGAGCGCGTCGTGACCGTAACAGGAAAAGCCGTTGCCAACCCGTCGAACTTCCTGGTCCGTATGGGTACGCCTATCAACACGCTGATCGAAGCAGCCGGTGGTATTCCCGAAAACACGGGTAAGATTATCGGTGGCGGTCCGATGATGGGCAAAGCGTTGGTAAGCGCCGAAGTTCCGGTAACCAAAGGCAGTTCCGGCGTATTGCTCCTGACCAAGGAAGAATCTGTCCGCAAACCGATGCAGGACTGTATCCGTTGCGCCAAGTGCGTGAACGTCTGCCCGATGGGGTTGAATCCGGCCTTCCTGATGAAATTCACGATCTATAAGGATTGGGAAAAGGCTGAAGGAGGCTACATCCAGGACTGTATCGAATGCGGTTCATGCAGTTATACTTGCCCTGCCCACCGTCCGCTGTTAGACCAGATCCGATTGGGTAAAGGCAAAGTTATGGGTATTATTCGTGCAAGAAAGTCATAAAACAAGAGCAATATGGAAAACAAATTATACGTGTCTCCCTCGCCCCACATTCATGGCGGCGACAGCATAAGTAAAAATATGTACGGTGTACTGATTGCCCTTGTTCCGGCTTTCCTGGTATCACTCTACTTTTTCGGACTGGGTGCGCTGATCGTAACCGTAGCCTCGGTTTTCTTCTGTGTCCTGTTCGAATATCTGATTCAGAAGTTCCTGATGAAAAAGGAACCGACCATTTACGACGGTTCGGCCATCCTGACCGGTGTTTTGCTGGCGTTCAACCTGCCGTCAAACCTGCCGATCTGGATCATCGCCATCGGTGCGCTGGCAGCCATCGGTATCGGTAAGATGTCGTTCGGCGGCCTGGGCAACAATATTTTCAACCCTGCACTGACAGGACGCATCTTCCTGCTGATCTCTTTCCCGGCACAGATGACCACCTGGCCCGTTGTCGGACAGTTGACATCTTATGCCGATGCAACAACAGGGGCAACCGTCCTCTCTCTGATGAACGAGGGTGCACTCGACAAAATGCCTACACTCAGCGACATGCTGATCGGTAACATGGGCGGTAGCCTTGGTGAAGTCAGCGCACTGGCACTGCTGTTAGGTATGTTCTATATGTTATGGAAGAAGATCATCACCTGGCACGTTCCGGTATCCATCTTCGTCACGGTATTTGTCTTTACAGGTATCATGCACCTGGTGAATCCGGTTCAATACGCAAGCCCGTTCGTCCATCTGTTGTCCGGAGGTCTGATGTTGGGAGCTATCTTCATGGCGACCGACTATGTGACTTCGCCGATGAGCAAGAGCGGTATGATTGTCTACGGTGTCGGCATTGGTATCCTGACAACGGTTATCCGTCTGTTCGGTTCTTATCCCGAAGGTATGTCATTTGCCATCTTCATCATGAATGGAGTTACTCCGCTCATCAACAGTTATATGAAACCTAAACATTTCGGAGGGAAATAAGCATGGCAAAACTAAAATCAACATTACCCAATATGTTCCTTTCACTCACGATCATCTGTGTAGTGGCCGGAGCAATATTAGCAGGTGTGAATATGTACACCACCGGTCCGATTGCCGCCACCAAAGCAGCAGCGCTGGAAGCAGCGATCAAAGCGGTCACTCCGGCATTCGATAACAAACCGACAGAAGAAGCCTATATGGCAGTTACAGCCGATGGCGACTCGTTGAAAATCTACCCGGCAAAACAAGACGGCAAATTCGTCGGTGCCGCAGTGGAGAGCAACACAATGAAAGGGTTCGGCGGTGAGATCCGCGTGATTGTCGGTTTTGACACCGAAGGCAAACTGCTGAACTATTCAGTCTTGCAACATGCCGAAACACCCGGATTAGGGGCTAAAATGCAAGAATGGTTCCGTACGGACAAAAATCGCCAGAGCGTTTTGGGACGCAATTTGTCTGATGGCGAACTGAAAGTAACCAAAGACGGTGGAGATGTCGATGCCATAACAGCTTCGACCATTACCAGCCGTGCATTCCTGAACGCCGTGAACCGCGCCTACAGTGCTTTTTCCGGTGCCGACGGATTGACCGGAGCAACCACATCATCCGATAACACAACTAAAGAGGGAGGAAACGACAATGAGTAATCTGAAAATATTGATGAACGGAATCATCACAGAGAACCCGACATTCGTATTGCTGTTAGGTATGTGTCCGACATTGGGAACGACCTCTTCAGCGATGAATGGTATGAGTATGGGACTTGCAACCATGTTCGTGTTGATCTGTTCCAACATGGTCATATCAGCATTGAAAAATGTAATCCCGGATATGGTCCGTATTCCCGGGTACATTGTCGTAATCGCCACCTTCGTAACGGTTGTGCAAATGTGCATGGAAGCATTTATTCCTGCCTTATACGCAAGTTTGGGATTGTTCATCCCGTTGATCGTCGTCAACTGTATCGTGTTGGGACGCGCCGAAGCTTTTGCCGCCAAGAACGGAGTCGTGGCCTCGGCTTTCGACGGAATCGGTATCGGTCTCGGCTTTACGATTGCCTTGACACTGTTAGGAGCTATCCGCGAATTGTTGGGGACGGGTAAACTGTTCAACCTGACAATCATGCCGGAACAGTTCGGCTCGCTGATTTTCGTATTGGCTCCGGGTGCATTCATCGCACTGGGATTCCTGATAGCTATTGTTAATAAACTGCGTAAAGCATAAAACAAGGTAAGATATGGAATATATATTGATATTTATCGCCGCTGTATTCGTCAACAACGTTGTGTTGTCCCAATTCTTGGGTATATGTCCGTTCCTCGGCGTATCCAAGAAAGTGGATACAGCAATAGGCATGGGAGCAGCCGTTGCATTTGTGCTTACCATTGCGACACTCGTGACTTTTCTCGTACAAAAATATGTGCTGGATGTATTCGGCCTGGGCTTTATGCAGACCATCAGCTTCATCCTGATTATCGCAGCTCTGGTCCAAATGGTGGAAATCATCCTGAAGAAAGTTTCTCCTGCCCTCTATCAGGCATTGGGAGTGTTTCTTCCGCTGATCACGACAAACTGTTGTGTGTTGGGTGTCGCCATCCAGGTCATCCAGAAACAGTATAATTTATTAGAATCTGTAGTATATGCATTCTCTATTGCTATTGGATTTGCATTAGCTTTGATTATCTTTGCAGGTGTCAGAGAACAATTAGCAATGACAAATGTCCCCGATGGCATGAAAGGAACCCCGATCGCCCTAATCACAGCTGGTCTGCTGGCTATGGCGTTTATGGGATTCTCGGGGATCGTTTAAAGATTTATGATTTATGATTTATAATAACAGGTAATACTGCTTGATAATAACAGGTAATACCGCTTGCCGCTATAAATCATAAATCATAAATCATAAATCCTTTCATAAATCATAAATCATAAATTTTCTCTCCTCATGAAACAGAAGATTTTAGTAGCAGGTGGAACTGGTTACATCGGATCACACACCACAGTAGAACTGCAGAACGCAGGTTATGAAGTTGTCATCATCGATGACCTGTCTAACTCCAATATAGAAGTATTGGACGGTATCGAACGCATCACAGGCATCCGTCCTGAATTCATCAAACTGGACTTGAAAGATAAGGAAGGAACCCGCGAAGCACTGAAAGCTCATCCGGGAATCAAAGGGATCATCCTGTTTGCCGCCAGCAAAGCAGTAGGCGAATCCGTACAGCAGCCGTTGAAATACTACCGCAACAACGTAGTGACACTGGTGAACCTGTTGGAACTGATGCCGGAATTCAATATCGAAGGCATCGTATTCTCGTCTTCCTGCACCGTTTACGGGCAGCCTGACCCTGAGAATCTGCCTGTAACCGAGAACGCTCCGATCAAACCGGCTACTTCTCCATACGGAAATACAAAACAGATCAACGAAGAGATCATCCGCGACACGATCCATGCCGGCGCTCCTTTCAAGAGCATCATCCTGCGTTACTTCAACCCGATCGGAGCACATCCGACAGCAGAGATCGGCGAATTGCCTAACGGCGTTCCTCAGAACCTGATCCCGTATCTGACACAGACTGCTATGGGTATCCGCAAAGAGCTGAGTGTATTCGGTGACGACTATGACACGCCTGACGGTTCCTGCATCCGCGACTATATCAATGTTGTCGACTTGGCTAAGGCTCACGTGATTGCCATGGACCGCATGTTGGGTGGCAAGTCTCTGGATAATGTGGAAATCTTCAACCTCGGAACCGGCAACGGCGTTTCCGTATTGGAACTGATCAACACATTCGAAGCTGCAACAGGCGTTAAAGTCCCGCACAAAATCGTAGGACGCCGCGAAGGTGACATCGAAAAGGTTTGGGCCAATCCCGAACGTGCCAATAAAGTTTTAGGCTGGAAAGCGACAGAAACACTGGCCGACACATTGGCTTCGGCTTGGAAATGGCAGGAAAGACTGCGCGAACGCGGTATCATGTAATCGGAATATTTCTCGTTACCATACAAAAAAGGGGGGCCAAAGTTCATTATTAAACCCATCGGCTCCCCTTTTTCATTAAGAAGCCTTGGAAAGGTGTATACAGTATAAAGACAAGCTTATCATCAGACAGCACACTGTATATCAATATATTGAAAATAACCATCCCTACAAAAGGACAATTTGACCGCAATATTTCCCCTACACTTTTTCAAACAAGCCTCATTTTCTTACACGACAACCGCAATACTCCTTGTAAATAGCGAACGGTAAATAGCGAGCTACCTGACGAAGAAAAAACCAAATCCGGACAAAAACACATTCTCCTCCACACACCTCCAACCCATTTGAACAGCCAGACTCTTAGCATGCACTGCCTCCATACGGAAAAGAAAGGCAAAGGTTTAGAAAAATCATCTAAACAATTATTTATCAAACACATACAATATTTTCATAAATCTATTGCTTCCAAAAAGTGTAGGGGAAATATTGCGGTCAAATTGTCCTTTTCTATATTTGGGGGCCTAAAAAACGTTCCAAGCCCTCCAAAAAGCTATAGGTTTTCCGTTTACAAGCCATAGCTTTCCAAGAAAAAAGCTATAACCTTTTTGGAAACAGGCTATAGCTTTTTTATCATGAGACATCTCCCCCAAAAACAGACTGGAAGATTACTTTGCCAGTATATTCAGGACAGCTTCCCGCCAATCCTCTCCGTTTTCCGGCTGATAGGTGTGGAAACCGAGCCCTTGTCCAACCTCTATATTCGATTTGGCATCGTCGACAAACAGCGTTTCAGCGGGAATAAGCGGGGCATTTTCTATCATCCGGTCGAAGATGGCGGCATCCGGCTTCGTCACCCCAACTTCATAGGAAGTATACATTTTGTCGAAATAAGCGGATATAGGACGACCGGCGGGGGTGAACGCCTCGCTCCTCGCCCACGACTGGACAATCGGATTCGTATTGCTCAACAAATAAACCTTATATTTCTTTCGCAACTCTAACAGGAAATCCAACTTGTATTGCGGGACATCGGCAATAAAACCCATCCAGGCATATTTGATTTCATCATAAGAAAGTTGCTTGCCGGTATGCTCGCATAACTTGCGACAGAAAGTATCGACATCGATCTTTCCATTCTCCAGTTCAAGGAAAAAGCCTTTCTGCTCATAAGGATCGAGCAACTGTTTTGCATCCTTCACTCCTATTTCCTCAAATCGGCTTACAGCCTGGTGATGGTCCAGGTCGATCAAGACGCCTCCCAGATCAAATACTATGTTTCTGATTCTTTTCATATTCTTTGCGTAATACTCACAAACTTACATAAAAGTGTCCGAACAACCAAATAAAAAAAGTGAAGGCCGTATGCAGGCGGGATCACCCTCCGCATACTCAGCCTTCACTGTAAATCGGCATCACACAAGCATCAAGCAGGCTTGTGAATGTGAAATCATTTTATTCGAGCTTATGGATAACCAGACCGGAACGCAGTTTCGGTTCGAACCAGGTTGTCTTGGGAGGCATGATATTACCGGTATCGGCAATATCCATCAATTGCTTCATGGTGACAGGATAAAGCGCCAACGCGACCTTCATCTCGCCACTGTCCACACGACGCTGCAATTCTCCCAGCCCACGGATACCGCCTACGAAATCGATGCGTTTATCCGAACGAAGATCTTTTATGCCCAGAATCTCATCTAAAATCAGGTTGGAAGAGATCGTCACATCCAGGACACCGATCGGATCGTTATCGTTGTATGTACCTTGCTTGGCTGTCAACGAATACCATTTTCCTGCCAAATAGAGGGAGAAATTATGCAAAGCTACCGGTTTATAAATATCCGCGCCCTTTTCTTCCACGACGAAGTTCTTTTCCAGTTTAGCCAGAAATTCCTCTTCCGACAAGCCGTTCAAGTCTTTCACTACACGGTTATAGTCGATAATCGTCAACTGGTTTGCCGGGAAACAGACAGCCATAAAGTAGTTATACTCCTCGTCCCCTTTATGAGCCGCGTTCTGTCTGGCTTTCTCCGCACCGACCAGGGCGGCGGCGGCGGAACGGTGATGGCCGTCGGCAATATACAGGGAAGGCATTTCGCCGAACAGTTCCGTGATGCGGGCAATATCAGCCGGCTCGTCAATGATCCAGAACGTATGGCCGAAACCGTCGTCTTTCGCGACGAAGTCATATTCCGGATTGCGGGATGTATATTTGGCGACAATCTGGTCCAGTTCGGCATTGTCGGGATAAGCAAAGAACACCGGTTCGATATTGGCATTATTCACCCGGACATGCTTCATGCGGTCCTCCTCCTTGTCACGCCGTGTCAGCTCATGCTTCTTGATAACGCCATTCATATAATCGGGCACATACGCACCGACAACCAAGCCGTATTGTGTCTTGCCGTTCATGGTCTGGGCATACACATAGTAACATTCCTCCTTATCCTGCACCAACCAGCCCTTTTCCTGGAACATCCGGAAATTGGCGGCAGCTTTCAGATAAACGGCAGGATCGTGTTCATCCGTCCCGACCGGAAAGTCGATCTCCGGTTTGATGATATGATATAATGATTTTTCATTTCCCTTCGCTTCTTCGCGTGCCTCTTCCGAGTTCAACACATCGTAAGGACGGGAAGCCACTTGTTCGATCAAATCTTTAGGAGGACGGATTCCTTTGAAAGGTTTAATTCGTGCCATGATAATTTAGATAAATCTATTTATTTACTCTGAATTTTTCACATCCTTCTTTCAGGAAGCCTTCGATCTGCTTGGCAGCGGCAATACCGGCATTGATATTGGCTTCGGCAGTCTGTGCACCCATCTTTTTAGGAGTGGAGAAATAGCGGCCGGCAAACTTGGCGGCAAACTCTTCGTTGGCTACGGGCATGATGTCGGTTACATATTTCAAGTCTGCGCGTTCTTCCATCAACTTGATCAGTTCGGCTTCGTTGATCACTTCCTTACGGGCTGTATTGACCAACAGGCCCCCTTTCGGCATCTTGCCGACCAGAGCGTAATTGATGGAGTTCTTTGTTTCGGCAGTTGCGGGAATATGCAAAGAAACGATATCGCAGGTAGCATAGAGTTCTTCCGGTGAAGCGACCGGTTTCACACCATCCGCTTCAATGGCCGAAGCCAGACAGAAAGCATCGAATGCATAGATTTCCATTCCGAAACCTTTTGCGATACGGGCCACATTGCGACCTACGTTGCCGTATGCGTGGATTCCCAATTTCTTTCCTTTCAATTCTGTTCCCGATGTTCCGTTATAGAAGTTGCGGACAGCCATTACCATCATTCCGAAAGCCAATTCGGCAACGGCATTGGAGTTCTGCCCCGGTGTATTCATCACACAAACATTATGAGCTGTCGCAGCAGCCAGGTCGACGTTATCGTAACCGGCTCCGGCACGAACCACTATCTTCAACTGCTTGGCGGCATCCAACACTTCGGCATCGATCACGTCACTGCGGATAATGATTGCATCCACATCCTTGACTGCCTCCAGCAGTTTGGCCTTTTCACCGTATTTTTCCAACAGGATCAGTTCATCGCCTGCCCCTTCCACTACTTCGCGGATACCTTTCACAGCTATCGCTGCGAAAGGTTTATCTGTTGCTACTAATATCTTTGCCATAATCAATGCTGTTTTTCAAAATCCTTCATACATGCAACCAAAGCTTCAACGCTGCTCTTAGGCATTGCGTTGTACAGTGAGGCACGGAAACCACCGACAGAGCGGTGTCCCTTGATACCGACCATACCGGCAGCCGCAGCAAATTTGCTGAATTCGTCTTCCAGTTCCTTATACTCGTCATTCATCACGAAACATACATTCATGATAGAACGGTCTTCGGCTGCAACAGTCCCTCTGAACAACTTGTTACGATCGATTTCATCATACAGGATAGCGGCATTTTCCATATCCTTCTTTTCCATAGCGGCAACACCGCCCTGTTCCTTATACCATTTCAATGTCTGCAACGCAGCATAGATCGGCAGCACGGGAGGAGTGTTAAACATGGAATCCTTGTCCACATGAGTCTTATAGTTCAACATTGTCGGGATCGGACGTTCCACATGTCCCAAAGCATCCACACGAACAATAGCCAACGTCACACCGGCAGGAGCCAGATTCTTCTGTGCCCCGGCATAGATAATGTCATATTTGGATACATCGATCGGACGGGAGAAAATATCGGACGACATATCGGCGACCAAACGTTGTTTCACATCCGGATCTTTGCGAGTTTCCGTTCCGTAAATCGTATTATTGGTCGTAATATGGAAATAATCCGCATCGTCGGCAATCGTATAATCTTTCGGAATATATGTATAGTTTTTATCTTTAGAAGATGCCACAACCTCGACTTCCCCGAAGAGCTTAGCTTCCTTGATGGCTTTGGACGACCATGTACCGGTATCTAAATAAGAAGCTTTCTTATTCAACAGGTTGTAAGGAACCATACAAAACTGCATGCTTGCACCTCCACCCAGGAAAACAACCTCATAGCCAGCAGGAACATCCAGCAATTCTTTGATCAGCGCACGCGCCTCATCGTTCACGGCAACGAATTCTTTACTTCTGTGGGAGATTTCAAGAAGAGATAAACCCATACCCGCAAAATTCTCTACTGCAGCGGCCGTATTTTTAATTGTATACTCGCTCAAGATAGAGGGACCTGCATAAAAATTGTGCTTCTTCATACCAATGTTTTTTTAATGTTAAATATAATTTAAGTAACTAATTTCCCAAAAACAGGCGGCTAATGTACAAAATAAATTGACAATTGACAATCGACGATTGATAATTATTAGCAAAACGACATGATAATTATCTTTATCAATTACACTTATTCCCCAATTGCCAATTGTCTATTATCAATTGTCAATTCTGATATCTATCCCCCCACAAACGCCTCATCTGTTCAATTAGTTTGTGTTCGGACGGATTTTCCTGTCCTTTCCACAGCCGTTCGTTTAAAATCTCCTTTGGAAGGAACTCTTGCTTGACAAAATGATTTTCATAATCGTGCGCATATTTGTAATCTTTTCCGTAATTCAGCTCCGCCATCAATTTTGTCGGTGCATTTCGCAAATGAAGGGGAACAGGCAAGTTTCCTGTACGGTTCACCAACTCTAACGCATCATTAATCGCCATATAAGCCGAATTGCTTTTAGGACTGCATGCCAGATAAACGGTCGTTTCCGCCAAAATGATCCGTCCTTCAGGCCAGCCGATTTTCTTCAAGGCATCAAAACAGGCATTTGCCAACAACAGAGCATTCGGATTCGCTAATCCGATATCTTCCGATGCTGAAATAACCAGACGGCGGGCTATAAATTCCGGATCTTCGCCACCGGCAACCATACGAGCCAGCCAATAGACAGCGGCATCCGGATCACTTCCGCGAATGGATTTGATAAAAGCGGATATGATGTCATAATGCATCTCCCCTCCTTTATCGTACGCCGCCGGATTTTCCTGCAAGCGCTCCACCACCTTTTCATCTGTTATTTCAATCTTTTCATTTCCTTCTTCCGCAGCAACGACAAGCTCCAGGATATTCAGCAGTTTCCGTGCATCGCCACCGGAATAACGCAACATGGCGTCCGTCTCGGCCAACACGATATTCATATCCTTCAATATGATATCTTCGGTAACCGCCTTATTCAACAAGGTCAACAGATCAGCTTTCTCCAATGATTTCAAAACATATACCTGGCAGCGGGAAAGCAACGGACGGATGACCTCGAACGAGGGATTCTCTGTCGTGGCTCCGATCAAGGTTACCACACCTGTCTCTACAGCATTAAGCAGGGAATCCTGCTGCGACTTGCTAAAGCGATGTATTTCGTCAATAAACAGGATCGGTGAAACGGTATTGAAAAAGCGATTGCCTTTTGCCTTTTCTATCACTTCCCGCACATCTTTCACTCCTGAACTGATTGCGCTCAACGTGTAGAACGGAGCTTCCAGCTTATTCGAAATAATCTGCGCCAGCGTAGTCTTTCCTACTCCCGGAGGTCCCCACAATATAAAAGAGGGGACACGACCCGCATCAATCATCTTTCTAAGGACAGCCCCCGGACCAACCAGGTGTTTCTGCCCGATATAATCGTCCAACGTTTTCGGACGTAATCTCTCTGCTAACGGTTGACTCATCATGCCAACAAAAGTCGCATATTTTATTTACTTTTCAAAGTATAAATACAGTAAAAATTCAAGGCTATTTTAATGTTTGACAACAGAAAATATGATAAAAAGTAAGCACACACGGCAGCACACACCTATAAAAACCATAATGAGATAACATTTTGTCATATTTACAACTCTTGGGCACTGAATAAAATCATGAAAGATCAGGGCAGTGTGTATCAGAGAATGCACTGCCCCCCGTATCTATTACCTTATTTTATTTCAATGTGATATTTTCCAGATCACGTATAACAGTCATATCCATAATATCACTGTAGATTTCCGTTGTCCGTACACTTTTATGCCCCAGCAACTTCTGGACTGTCGTGATATTCGCTCCATTATATAATAATAAGGTAGCGTTGGTATGGCGTGCCATGTGGAAAGACAACCTTTTATCTATTTCCGCCAGCCGGCAAATCCTTTTCAACTGTTTATTCACATTCGAGTTTGCCGAAACAGAAACTCCAAACAACGTTCTTGAATAACGCTTGCAATAGCGTTCATAAACAGCAAGAGCTTTTCCGTCGAATAGCAGAAACAAAGGAAGCCGGACGTTCACATCCGTCTTGACCGATGAATAGACCAGCCATAACTTATCATCGATCAGATGAAAATTATCCGGTCGTATATTGACAATATCGGAAAAGCGCAGCCCGGTATAGCAGCTGAAAAGGAACATATCAAGCGTCCGTCTGAGCGTTCGTTGCAATTTAGGAGCGATATTCTCCAACCTTCCCAATTCCTCAGGTGTCAGATGACCACGCTTGCTCTCCATATATTTAATCTTATACTTACGAAAAGGATATTTCTGCAATTCAAACAAATCCTTATTAATCGCCAGGTTGACATATCTTTTCAGATGCTTCATATGCTTGGCAATCGTATTCCGGTGGTACTTTTGCTCAAGAAGAAAATGTTCAAAACCACAAAGGAAATTAAAGGTAAGATCATCAAAAGAGACTTGTGGCTGATACTGGCACAAAACCTGCAAAGTGGATAAATGGTTCTTCAATGTGGAAAGTCTTAAGTTACTATGATTGATCTCATTTTTCATAAAAGAGACAAAAGAGGAAGAGACGGATTCAAAATCTCCCCTTTCCCTCAAATACTTCAAAGAAAACGGACGTCCGCTTTGGACCATATCTAATTCGATCCGTTCCAAATAAGTAATATAATCCTCAATGTACTGATTGAGTTCATCCATATTGGGATGGTTCCTCACAGCTTTTCTCTTGCTATCCCATTGTGTGGGCTTAACATAGATTTTCGTTGAGAAATACTTCTTTTGCCTATTCAGGTAAGCCTCTACCTGAATCAAAGCCTTTCCTTCTGCATTCAACCGCTTTTTCCGATTGAACACCAGATTGTAAATAACTTTTTCCATGATATACATTATTTTCTGAATGAGAACACGAAGGAACAATAATAAGTTCTTTGTTTCGTATGAGACAAACTAAAAGTTTGTTATATTTCGTGTTTCAATAGAAGAACAACTATCAGCAAAGCTATCCTGCAAAAGCCCGGACAGAGACAAAAAAAGAGGCGTGTTTTTTGAACACGCCTCTTCATTCCTTTTCCGGATATAAACCTTATTTCTTTTATAAAGCAGGTTGTGGAGCCGCCGGATTATTATCTGCATCAGAAATACCTGTATTGGTCTCCATTTCACATTGCGGAATACGGTAGATCATTATCTGGGATTCCGGCTCCAAATTAAACTGTACGGAAGCATGATAATTCGTATTTTTACGTATAACCGGCTTCTTTAAGCGTAAAAGGTCGAACAACGAATGACCTTCGCCCCAAAGTTCCATACGACGCTGCAGCCAGACTTCATCTTGAAATTGCTGTGGCGAAGTAGCTTTACTAACAAAAGAAGGGTCGCGATAGGCTTGCACGAAGTTTTCCAATGTAGATTTACCTGCCGCCAGATTTCCACTCATTGCTTCAGCTTCCGCTTTAATCAAATACATTTCTTCCACACGCATCAACGGCCAATCCGAAGCATTAGTCGTGTTCCCAAACACACTCTGATAAGCACCGAACTTAGTATTTACATATGGTTCAAGACCGAAATACTCAACAATAGAAGATCCTTCTATTGTTTCGTTGTCTATCAACGAAGATGTGCTATCCGGAGACAAAAACCATTGTTTACGAATATCAGTATCCGGAATCTGGTCATATAAATCTGTATTCACTTTTCTGTATCCGTCAGGAACACCTGAAGTATATCCGTTCCCCGTAAAAGAACACAAATGAGAAGGCCAGTTTATAATACCGGTTTGTACAACATCATTATCCGGAGTGATCATGACACCCCATAACCAAGAATTTGCAGTAGCAGAATTAAATGTCGGAGTAGATACTTCTGCCAATGATTGCGGTGTTCCGCCGGCAATAGCTCTTTCTGCATCTTTTGCTGCATCAGCCCATTTCTGCATCAACAGATTGGCACGGGCACGCAAGCCATATACGACCGCTTCATCCAATTGGTCTTTATTCGCTCCATTATCAAAACCGGCCAACAATTCTGCTGCCTGATTCAAATCGCTCATAATCTGATCATATACCTGCTGGACAGTAGCACGCGGATTGTTCTGCATTTCTTCGTCAGACATCTTTTCCGTTACAATGGGAACAGCCAAAGCATTTTCATGACCTGCATAAGTAAACTGATAAATCTGAACCAGATTCAAATAGTCGTATGCACGAGCTGCCAAGGCCTGACCACGATAGATTTTCAAAGAAGCATCTTCTGTAGCAGGATCAATCAAGCTCAATACACTATTTGCGGCCTTCAGATGATTATAAAAAGTTTTCCAAATCAGTTCATCTGTAGAACTGTCATAAACACGGTCTGAATAATTCTGAGAAGTATTGAACCAGTTATATCCTGTAACCAGTGCTACAAGATCCTGTCCTCCAGACTCCAACGCCATAGAGACAGCCGGGACTCCATAATCATTATGATAGGTTGTCGCATCATCGGAAATCGTTCCGTAAGCATTCAATTTAGCAGCCATGGCATTTACTTCGGCCGTGACCAAATTTGGTCTGTCCTTGATCGTTTCTTCTTTCTGATTGTCAGAAACATATTGACCTTCAGGATATTTATCCAAATCGCAAGATGCCAGCAGCAGGGCGGCTATTGCGAACATCATATATTTGTTTGTTAATTTCATATTCAAAAACAATTTAACGGATTAGAAATTCAATGATATACCACCCGAAATTGTACGGATCGGCGAATAAACATTATCAGAAGCGACATAACCTTGACGCGGATCCAGCCCCTTACGGGCAGTCAACAATGCGACGTTATCTGCAACAAAGTACAAACGCACGCCTTCAATCTGTAATTTGCGAGTCAGGTTTTTCGGCAGAGTATAGCCGAATGTTATATTTTGAAGGCTCAGATAATCAGAGCTTGTCAAAAAGCGATCGGACAACCGGTTTGTATATTTATCATTTACATTCATACGGGGAACATCCGTATTCTTGTTCTCGGAAGTCCATACATTCAGCATGTCTTTATGCAAAGCACTACCTGTAGCAGCCGGGCTCATCATTTCCAGATATGTGTAGTCTAAAATACGGCCACCTAGCTGATAGGCAAATGAGATCGACAAGTCAAAACCGTATGCCGTAAAACTTGTACCGAATCCTCCATATACTTTAGGAAGGATATCTCCTGTCGCAAAACGGTTTTCTGTAGCAGTGGAATAAGAAGTCGTAACCGTGTTGCCCTCAGCATCCGGCTTCAACAAAGCCCACTGGCTTTCTCCCGTTTCAGGATTTACACCGGCATACTTCGGTAAATAAAGCTGATACATTGATTCATCTTCGCGATAGATACGACCTGCATCAATCATCTGGCCATTCAGCTCAGGCGCCAGCTCCAACACTTTGTTTTTGAAATGAGTCAAATTCAAATTTACGCTCCATGAGAAATCTTTTGTTTCGATAATATTCGAATTCAAATCGATTTCAACACCACGGTTCACCATAGAACCGACATTTTCCGGAAAACGGGAATATCCCATCGAAGCCGCAACCGGTTTGAAATAAAGCATATCCGTAGTCTTACGAGAGAAGTACTCTGCAGAACCACTCAGTTTGCCTCCCCAGAACGTAAAGTCAAAACCGGTATTAAAACTATGGGAAGTTTCCCATGTGATATCTTTATTTCCTTTATAATATAGAGAAGTTGAGAAATCTCCATTACTGTTTGCCAAAGTAAACTGATCCTGATACGGATAGTAGTTACGATACAAACCACCTTGATACATCAAATTGTCATTTCCCTGCAAACCATAACTGATTTTAAACTTCAACATATTAATCCAACTTTGATTTTCCAGGAAAGCTTCTTTATTCAATAACCAACCTGCACCGACAGACCAAAAGTTGCCCCAACGATTATCCGGATGGAAGCAAGAAGAAGCATCACGACGATAAGAAGCCGAACCGAAATATTTCCCATCATAATCATACTGAACGCGGAACAACCAACCTTCAGTCGCATAATCTTTTGAATAAGATGAATTATACTGATTTGAAATACCATTATCCAATTCCGGGACATTCGGGTTATACAGTTTTTCACGCTGGCCATACAAATATTGGTATTTATAGTTATAATTTTCATGACCGGCTAAAACATCCAGATTGTGTACATCATCAAACGTTTTATTGTATGTCAATAAATACTGCTGATTAACACTGAATGTACGTTGGGTTGAAACAGAAATCAAACCACCGACACCTGTCGTTTCCGAATATTGTCCATAGAACGGATTCACCATATCGGTATTCCGAACGTTATTGGCATCCACTCCAATATTCACCTTGGCCTTGATGCCACCCCAGATATCAACATCTGCAAACCATTTGCCACTAACTACGTCTCCGGAATATTTCATCTTGTCCAACATATAGCTGGCCAACGGGTTAGCATTAGGGATAGTATTACGAGATCCATTCGTATCTTGTCCTTTCTTTCCATAATCATAACGTTGGAAGCCACGGTTATCAGTCATTATATTTCCCTGTGCATCACGGATATACATCGGATATATCGCCCCCATAATATTAGAGGCATAAAATATGTTCGCATTTGAAGTTCCGCTTTCTGTATCCTGCTCACGGCTATCATAGTGAGTAAATGAAACATTAGCACCCAACTTCAACCACGGTTTCACTTGATAATCCGCCTTCAAACGAGCTGAATAACGTTGAAAACCTGAATTAGGAACGATACCCTGATCATCCAGATAGCCAGCAGACATATAATAGTTCATTTTGTCAGAAGCACCGCTAACGCTTAAATTATATTCCTGGCGAACATTATTTTCGAAAATTTCATCCGACCAATTATCCGGAATATAATAATAGGTTCCATCGGAATAACCAAGCGTAGCTTTAGGATTCAATTTTCCATCCATACCGATCAACAGTTCTCCTGTCGGAACAGAATAGACTTGATATCCTAAATAAGTTCCGGAAAGCAAAGCTTGATTAGCATATGCATTGGCACCGGCCAGATCACCAGCTGCGGCATAACCTTTCAAGTCTGCATTATAAATAGAAGAATAATTCAATTCATAAAATTTAGCAGGGTCATTAATTGTTTCATAATTAGGTACTCCTCGTTTATTCACACCCCATTTTGCATCAAGACTGACACGAGCTTCGCCACTTTTACCTTTTTTAGTCGTAATCAAAATTACACCATTAGCACCACGGGCGCCATACAATGCATTAGAAGCAGCATCTTTCAATACAGTCATAGATTCGATATCAGAAGTGCTGATCGCCGAAATCTCACCGTCATAGGGGACACCGTCAACTACATATAAAGGTTTATTGCTGGCAGAAATAGATCCGATACCCCGAATCCGGACCTCTGCATCTTTACCCGGCTGTCCACTATTGCTCGTTGTCTGTACACCAGCAACCTGCCCACTCAAAGCATTCGTAACGTTCGAAGTTTGACGAGAGGTGATTTTCTCGCTTTTAATTGTTGCAGCAGATCCTGTAAAAGCACTTTTCTTGGCAGTACCATAAGCGACAATCATCACTTCATCAAGCATTTGATTATCCCCCTCCAACACCACATTTACTTTCGGCTTAACCCCAATTTCCTGGGCTTTCATACCCACAAAAGAAACTACCAGAGTCTTTGCAGAACTTGGTACATCCAGAGAAAATGCACCGTTAAAATCTGTTACTGTACCTATAGTCGTACCTTTAACAACTATAGATGCACCAATGATGGGCTCGTTGTCTTCCGCCGAAATAACAGTACCTGTTACTTTCGTCGTCTGAGCGTTGGCCATCCCAATACCTAATAATAGGCAGAATAAAAGGAAAGTTAACCTTTTCATAGACACACTTTTTTTGTTTAACTTATAAATAACTAATTTGCACTATCTGTTTTTATACATATAAGCAATGTATAAATATTCCTAAGAGATGGCAAATGTAATAATAAATTTATTATAACAACTAAAAAACTAATAGGATTTTACAAAAATGGGGATGATAATTAACAAAAGATCATGTAAAATCGATATTTTAGATTGATTTCTCATGAAATCTCCTTGATTTCGCCTCCTTTAAAATTATCTATTTTTAACCTCTCGCCTAAGTACCGTTTTTGGACAATTCTGAAGGGTGAAAAAACGCCTCGGGTCTACAAGGGTAGAAAATAATTAAAGGACTGTAGACACATTACCCGGAATCTGCCTGCTCTCTTAGGATAACTGATCCGTAACATAGCATAAACTATTCCGAAAGTCATAGTAAACTAATTCAAGACATACATCATATTATTCGTATGTAGTACTACCTATCGCAAATACATAGTACTACATAACGTCCATAGGTAGTACTACGTATAGGTAATAAGTAGTAACTACTAACAGATACTTTGTTATATGTTATCATTTAGTTCTTGGGGTGTTTTGACTTAGTTGATGGCATGAAACGACTTAGTTTACCAGTTGTCAAAGGAGCGATTTCAGATAGTGTCGGTATCTTTTGCATTGTTCTATATAAAATTCATATTCCACAAAGCTTGAACCGTAAATGATGATTTACAGGTAGTTTACATTTTCTTATATACATGAATAAATGGCTATTTATTCCACGAAACAAGTAGAAAATAAGTCATACTCTATTTTGTAAAAGAATTCTCGCTAATGTCTAAAAAAACAATATGTAGCTAATATATAAGACATTAACAAGATAACAATTTGATAGTCCTTCCACAACCAGTCTTTAAAAGACAATAAATAACATATTGATAATCATTTAATTGATGGATTATCAAGTTCTGCAAAGACTCTGGTAGTTTCTTTTGTGGGTATGAAATCTCAGGAAATCGGCATCAAACCGACATTACATGTTGTGTTGGCAGCAGATAACCAAATGCTTGACGAAGTGATGGTTGTTGCGTATGGTACTGCTAAGAAATCATCTTTTACCGGAGCCGCTTCATCAGTAAATGCGGAAAAAGTATTAAAAGATGTACCTGTTACATCTTTTGAACAAGCCTTGCAAGGCGCAACAACTGGTCTGACCGTAAATTCGAGCAGTGGACAGCCTGGTGCAGGTTTAAGCATTCGTATTCGTGGAACAGGTTCTATGAACGCCACAAATGAACCTCTTTATGTAATCGATGGTGTACCGGTTATTTCCGGAGATATTGCCGTATCTGGAGTAAGCAATGACTCAAAAGCTTTCAATATCATGTCTTCAATCAATCCGAGCGACATTGAAAATATCACGGTTTTGAAAGATGCTGCGGCTGCTTCTTTGTATGGTTCACGTGCTGCAAATGGTGTAATTCTTATTACAACGAAAAGAGGTAAGGAAGGCAAAACTCAGATCAATTTTAAAGCGAACTGGGGTTTTTCCGACTGGGCTGTTAAAAACAGGGAAACGGTTTCAGGGGAACAGCAGCACGAACTTACCTATGAAGCATATTACAATGAAGGTATTTTATACAAAGATATGTCAGAAGAAGAAGCAAGAGCTTACGCACAAGAAGGTGCAGATACTTTCGCTCCTTTAAGAGATCACTATTCAAACTGGGAAGATGCATTATTCAAGAAAAGTGCATTCAACCAGAATTATGAGTTTTCAGCACAGGGAGGTAGTGAACTGACAAATTTCTTCGCTTCATTGAACTACAAAACGGAAGACGGTATGATTAATACCACCGGTATGGAAGGATTTACCGGTAGAGTAAACGTAACCCATAAATCAAAAGATGGGAAAATGCAGATGGGAGCTAATATCTCATTCTCAAAACAAAAATCAGAAATGGCTTCGGAAGGAACGGCTTATGCCAATGCCTATTTCGTTAAAAACTGGTATGCAATCCCTAACCTTCCTATTTATAATGAGGACGGTTCATTTTATGAAGGTTTTCCCTTGGATCAATTAAATGTGCCTAACCCATTAAGGGATCAAGGATTGGATAAAAATACATCCGAAGTGCTTAGAAGTACCAACTCCTTATGGGCTTCTTATAAAATAATCGAAGGGCTGACAATCAAGGAAACAATAAGCTATGACTTTATCGACAACCAGTCAACAACTTACTGGCCGATGAATTCGAATAACGGTGAGGCTTACAATGGTTTGATGATCAAATATCCATATCAGCACCACAACATCTATTCATCAACGGTATTGAATTATACCAACACATTTGCCGACAAGCACAATCTAGATGTTTTGCTCGGATGGGATGTTGACGACAGAAAAGAACAATTTGTCCAAGCAGTCGGCGCCAACTATCCGCACGATAAATTACCAGAACTTGGTAATACGTCGGAACCGATGACAGCCTCATCCGGATATAGCGAAGATCATCTGTTATCTTTGCTTTCTCGTATAAATTACGATTATGACGACAAATATTACATTTCTGCAAATTACCGCCGTGATGGTAGCTCAAGATTAGGAGCAAACACACGTTGGGGTAACTTCTGGTCTGTTTCTGCTGCTTGGAGATTGAGCCAGGAAGCTTTCATGAAAAATTTGACTTATGTTGATGACTTGAAGCTAAGAGTTTCTTATGGTATAAATGGTACTTTACCCTCTAAGTTCTATTCACATTTGAGTTTGTTCGGTTATGGCTTTAACTATCAGGATCAACCGGGATCTGCTCCTACGACTATTCCTAATCCGGATCTGGGATGGGAAAAGAATGAGAACTTCAATATCGGTTTCGATGCCAGACTGTTCGGCCGTTTAAGTGTAGCATTCGATTTCTATAATCGTGAAACAAAAGACTTGTTGCAAGATGTTCCGGTCTCAATGACTACTGGTTTCAATAATACATTGAAAAACGTAGGAGCCATGAATAACCGTGGTATTGAATTGGATATGAACTATGACGTATTCAATGAAACAGCAGTAAAATGGTCTACAGGTATAGTTCTATCTCATAACAAAAACAAGATCAGCAAACTGTATGGAGGAAAAGACATCATTAGCGGAACTTCCATCTTGAGAGAAGGTGAATCTTATTATTCTTGGTGGAGCCGTGAATGGGCTGGCGTTGATCCTCAAACGGGTGAAGAACAGTGGGTATTGAACACTGAAAACGAAGATGGAACCATCAATCGTGGATTGACTAAAGATCCGTCACAGGCTCAACGTGTTATTATCGGAAAACCGGATCCTAAAGTAACCGGAGGATGGAGAAATAACCTTTCTTGGAAGGGCTTGGATTTAAGCGCCTTATTTTCATTCTCTTTAGGTGGACATATCATGGATGATCCTGCGCTGCTGTACACAGATACAGATGGTGAAACTGCATATCAATCCATTGGTATCCAGCAGTTGGACAGATGGCAAAAACCGGGTGACATTACAGATGTTCCGAGACGTATCAATAGCTATCAATATGCTCGTTACGGAAGTTCCCGTCATATGAAGAGTTCAAACCATCTCCGCCTGAAGACTGTAACATTATCTTATAATTTGCCGTCAAAATGGATGCAGGCTGCTGGAATGAGAAATGTCAGAATCTTCGCTTCCGGTAACAACCTGCTGACATGGGCCGCCTATAAGAATATTGATCCGGAACAGCCGGTCAATGGTGTGGCCACTTGGGCATTACCGAACTTGAAATCAGTAACATTTGGTATTGAAATCGGATTGTAATCCGGAATTCGTTTTACTATAAATAATAACAATGATGAATAGACTAAATATAAAATCTATATTTGCTGCTGTAGCAATAGCTTCAGTGACATTTACATCTTGTGATGGATATCTGGAAACTTTCCCTTCAGATTCATTGGTCAGCACAGATGCTATCACGACTTTACAAGATGTGGAAACAGCACTTAACGGAACATACTACAGTTTAAAGAGTGCCAACTATTATGGTTGTGATTTTGTATCACGCGCCGAAGTGGGGGGGGAAGACGTACAGACAATCTCTTCCGGGGGGTTAAGAACCGACACTTATTATCGTTTCATACACCGTCAGAATAACTCGCCGGAAAATTTATGGAGCTATCCGTATGCCGTTATCAACCGTGCGAATGTATTGCTGAATGCAATTGAAACAGGAGACCTTCCTGCAGGAGATGAACTTAATAATGCAAAAGGAGAAGCCTTAGCTCTTCGTGCTTTATGTCACTTCAACCTTCTGATTACATACGGAAAGCCTTATTTTGTAGAAAATGGAGCTACTCCGGGTGTAGTATTGGTAAAAAATGTTTTGAGCGCAGATGATCTTCCCAGTCGCTCAACTGTTGCAGAAGGGTATGATATGGTCATCAACGACTTGGAGGAAGCGTTGAAATGTATCGGGACGGAAGTAAAAGACGGACGTTTCAACAGTTGGGCCGTAAAAGGTTTACTGGCACGTGTCAATCTATATAAAAGAGATTGGGATAAAGCTTTTTCTTATGCAGAAGATGTAATCAAGAATTCTCCGTATTCTTTGCTGAAAACAGAAGACTATGTTGCAGCATGGTCTGGAAGATACTCTTCGGAATCTGTATTCGATCTGGAAATTTCGGATTTGGATGCCGGTGATCGTGAAATGTTTGGATATGTAGTCGATCCTAAAGGATATGCTGCTGTTTCCAACACGAAAGAATTTGAAGATCTTATCAACGAGAACCCGGATGACATCCGTCGTAATTTGCTAACTGCAGCATCAGTCGAAGGACGTACTTACATGAACAAATATCCGGGGATCAATGGTAAAACGGCCGTAAACAATATTCGTGTAATCCGTCTGTCAGATATTTATTTGATTGCTGCTGAAGCTGCATTGAAAAAATCTTCTGCTGATCAGGCTAGTGCAAATAAATACTTGAATGCGATCATCAAACGTGCTATTCCTTCCGCTTCAGATGTGACTGCTACCGAAGCATTGGTCTTGAAAGAAAGACGCAAAGAATTGGTGATGGAAGGTCATCGTTTTTATGACATCATGCGTTTAGGGATTACGGTAACTCGTAAGGGTGGATATCATTTCTTGAACAACACCGATCTTATATCTCCGAGTTATCAGGATTATCGCACGATTTTGGCAATACCACAGTCTGAAATAGATGTAAATCCCAATATCAAACAAAATGAAGGATACTTCTAACAGGATAATATTCAAATGAGAAATAGGCTGTTATTCTTATATAACAGCCTATTTTCTTTTGTGACTATTATATATAAGATCTCCATATCCTACATTATTATTAGTCAATGTGCGTGAAACTGGTTAATTTGAAATCAATCGATTTCAAATTAACCAGTTTCATATTTGCACCTTCCAACTATTGTTGCTACATTTGTTTAGATATAAAAAATTGTACTATGGAGGCTCCATTTGTTTACGGACGTATTGCCGATGACTTGAATTTTACTGACAGGAAAAATGAGGTTGCTTTGTTGACACAAAACTTCAAGAATCTCATTAATACCGTTATTATATCTCCACGTCGCTGGGGTAAAACATCTTTGGTAAATAAATGTGCCAAACTTTTGTCAGAAGAGAACAAGAATACACTGGTCTGTCAAGTCGATATTTTTAATTGTAGAACGGAAGAACAATTTTATACGGCCTATGCTAATGCTTTAATGCGGGTATCTACCTCTGCTTGGGAGGAATTTGTAGCAGGAGTAAAAAAATATTTGAGCCGAATGGCACCTACTGTTTCTCTTTCCGAAGGCAGTCAGAGCTATGAATTATCTTTTGGTATCGGTTTTAAAGATAACCGGTTGTCTTATGATGAGATATTAGATTTGCCACAACAGATCGCTAAAGATAAAGGTAAAAAGATCATTGTCTGCATTGATGAATTCCAAAATATCAACGAATATGAAGATTCGCTTGCTTTTCAACGTAAACTTCGTGCTCATTGGCAGACACATACATCTGTTTGCTATTGCCTGTATGGGAGTAAACGTCATATGTTACTGAGTATTTTCAATGACTACAGTATGCCTTTTTACAAATTTGGCGATATCTTATTCTTACAAAAAATAGAACGAAAAGACTGGGTTGCATTTATTTCCCAACGATTTGCTGATACCGGAAAGCAAATATCGGATGAATTATCTGGTATGATTGCCGATAAAATGAAAAACCATCCGTATTATACTCAGCAATTAAGTCAGCAAACTTGGTTGCGTACATCAAAAGAGTGTTCGGAAGCTATTGTCAATGAGGCGTTCAACAGTTTGATCGGTCAATTGAGCCTGTTGTTTACCAATATAATAGATTCTTTGACTTCCCGTCAAATTAGCTTTTTGATAGCTGTCGCCGATGGAGTGGTTAATTTCTCATCTAAAGACATTTTGAAGCACTATCAATTGGGAACTTCAGCAAATATCAAAAACTTGAAAAAAGCGACACTTGAAAAAGATTTGATCGATATATTGCCTGGCAATACGATAGAAATCCAAGATCCGGCTTTTGAATATTGGCTTAAAAATGTGTATCAGAATCCTGCAAGATAGTTTAATCTACATCAAGAAATCAGGAGGAAACAGGTAGAACTACAGCACAGTTTAGAACTGTTAAGGATGTGGTTGCTACTTTCACTAAACATTTTAACACATTGTTAATCAAATAAATCAGTTTGCTATATATTTAGAATGTTATCTTTTATAGGAGAATGATGATTTAAAAAGATAAATCAAATAATACTTTGATAATCAATAATATAACCATCAACTGAGTTCTGCAAAGACTCTGGTAGTTTCCTTCGTGGGGATGAAGTCTCAGGAAGTTGGAATCAAGCCAAAAGTAAATGTAGTATTGGAGGGGGACAATCAGATGCTTGACGAAGTAATGGTTGTCGCTTACGGTACCGCTAAAAAAAGTTCTTTTACGGGATCGGCCTCTACGATCAGTAATGAAAAATTAGAACTCCGTCCTATTACAAACTTAACAAAAGGGTTAGAAGGACAGGCAACAGGATTGTTGACAACTTCAGGATCCGGACAGCCTGGCGAAGATGCTTCCATTGTAATCCGTGGTTATGGTTCAATTAATGCATCACAAGATCCTTTGTATGTTGTCGATGGTATTCCTTTCGATGGTTCTTTAAGTTCCATCAATCCGTCTGATATCGAGTCTATGACTGTATTGAAGGACGCTTCTGCTGGTGCTTTGTATGGTGCGCGTGGTGCGAACGGTGTCGTTATGATCACAACTAAACAGGGTAAAGAAGGAAAAGCTCAAGTAACATGGCGTTCAACTGTAGGATGGGCATCACGTGCTATCCAACCGTATGATATGGTCGATCAGAAAGAATTTGTGCAATTAACTTATGAAGCTCTTCGTAATGGTTACGTATTCAACTCTGGTTATTCATGGGAACAAGCACAACAGATGGCAAGAGCCGGTTTAAGTGCCAATTTAGGTGGTGAACTATACAACCCGTTTAAGAATTACACATGGGACAATTTGATCAATCCTGAAACAGGAATGGTACAAGCTGATGCTGTTTCAGCCTGGAATGAACGATGGATGGATGCAGTTCAACGAGATAATGCATTCAGGCAAGAACACCAATTATCTGTAAACGGCGGTTCTGAAAAAACAAAATATATGTTTTCTCTCGGTTATCTGAATGAAGATGGCATTCTTATCAATACAGGTTTTCAGCGTTATAATGCTCGTGTAAACGTTAATTCTAATATTACAGATTGGTTTAAGGCCAACATGAATGCCTCCTTGTCTAATTCAGTGCAGGATTACAGTGACTATGACGGATCTTCCACATCAAATGTATGGTATTCAGCACAGTTCGTTTCACCGTTATTTCCCGTCTATGTGAAGGGATTGGATGGAAAGAATGTATTGGGTGAAGATGGAAAACCTCAATTGGATTATGGAGAAAACGGACGTCCGGGAAGCTATACGGATTACAATCCAGTCGGCGGTTTGACTGACGACAAATCAAATAAAAAGAATGATGTGGCAAGCCTTCGCACTGGAGTGACTTTTGGTTCAGATAAAGATAATTTCGGTGTTTTCAAGGGAATTAAACTGAATGTGAATTTCGGTCTTGATTACCGCAACCAATCACGAATGAGCTATATGAATATGTATCATGGAAACCAGGCTACAGCAGGTGGTTTATTGACCAAATATAACACACGCATGCAAAGTTATACTTTCAACCAACTGTTGTCATGGAACCGTTCTTTCGGATTACATTCTTTTGATGTTTTGGCTGGACATGAATTTTATGCTTACAGCTACGAATATTTGAAGGCTGGAAAAACAAACCTGGTAGACGGTATCCTTGAACTGCGTCCGGGAACGACTTTGTATGCAGCCGATTCTTATACGGACAAATATCGTATCGAATCGTGGTTAGGACGTTTCAACTATAATTATGATGAAAAGTATTATTTCTCTGCATCTTTGCGTACCGATGGATCTTCTCGTTTTCATAAAGATCATCGTTGGGGAACATTCTGGTCTATCGGTGGTAACTGGCGCATTTCCAAAGAAGCGTTCATGGAAGATGTTAAATGGATTGATAACCTGTCTTTGAAATTAAGCTATGGACAACAAGGTAATGATAATATCCTGAATTCAGATAAGACAAGCAATTATTACTTATGGCAAAGCTTGTATGATTTAGATTGGCCGAATTCGAACCAGATCGGAGGTATGGTTTCTTCATTGGAAAATCAGGTAGTGTCTTGGGAAAAGAATGGAAACTTGAATGTCGGTGTCGAAGCGACCTTCCTTGGAAGCCGTCTATCCGTCAATGCCGAATATTACAATCGTAAGACTGTCGATATGTTGTTAAGTTACCCGATGGCAACTTCTACCGGATTCAATGGCTACAATGCCAATGTCGGAGACATGAGAAACTCGGGTTTCGAATTTGAAATAAGAGGTACCGCTATCAGAACGGATGATTTCGTCTGGAATATAAGTTGGATGGGATCAACTGTAAAAAATAAAGTCTTGAAGCTGACTAATACAGCACCCGAAATCATCAAGGGAGTTTACAGTATCAAAGAGGGCATGCCTATCAATACGTTCTATATGGCTAAATCAGCAGGAGTAGATCCAGCTACAGGCGCTCAACTCTATTGGGTATACGACAAGGATGAAAATGGAAACATCATCAACGAACGTATCAGCGATGACTATTCAAAAGCATCAACCAGTAAATATTATCAAGGCAACCGTATTCCGGATCTTTACGGAAGTATTGGAACAGACTTTTCTTACAAAGGCTTCGATTTGTCAGTCCTAACCTCCTATTCGATTGGCGGTAAAATATATGACAGCCTGTATACAGGTTCCATGAACGCCCAATATGCGACGAACACCTGGAATAAACATCAGCTACGCCGTTGGCAGAAACCAGGCGATATTACAGATGTGCCTCGTGTGGAAATCAATGGTGCTTATACAACGACAGATCGTTTCTTAATCAATGCATCTTATTTTGCAATCAAAAATATCACATTAGGCTATTCCTTGCCTAAAGACTGGATGAGAAAAGCAAAACTGGGAAATGTCCGTGTATTCGGTTCCATTGATAACCTGGCGTTATTTTCTCATTTGAAAGGTATGGACCCTCAATACAATTTTAAGGGTGAAACCGATTATTCGTATACACCAAACAAAACATACTCTTTTGGTGTAGAAATTAACTTCTAATGTTAAATCATTATTTTATAAGATACAAGATGAAAAAGATATTCAAATATATGATTGTCGGTCTGGTGGCTTGTACGACTCTATCGTCATGCTTGGAAAGTTCTCTTGATACCAATCCGACTGATTCAATGTCCGGAAGCGGACTATTAGCAAATGCCAATGCGGCTTTAGTTCCACTGAACGGTCTTTACCGTTCCATGTATTCAGCATGGTCTCCAACAGATAATACACACCAATGCTTCGGTATCAGTGCTTACAATCTGATGGCCGATGTGATGGGAGAAGATATGATCATGGCTGCAATGGGCAGCGGCTGGTTCTGGTATGATTGCTTATATAACGTAAAAAGCAGATATACTGCTACTACTTGGCGCTCATATGATTTATGGAATTGCTATTATACTTGGATTTCCAATGCTAATTATATACTTGATGCAGAGGAAACTATGGCAGGGACAGAAACGGAAGTCAACTATATCATGGGGCAGGCCTATGCAATACGGGCTTACTCCTATTTCATGCTAGCGCAAAGTTTTGCCCGGACCTATAAAGGACATGAGGATGAACCTTGTTGCCCTATATATGTCGAGCCGACAGTCGCCGGTACAGAAGGAAAACCACGTTCTACAGTGCTAGAGACATATGCTCAGATTATGAATGACATCAATAAAGCTGTCGAACGGTTAAACGGTACAACCCGCAAACACATTTCACATATCGACTATGCCACAGCATTAGGCTTGCAGGCTCGTATCGCATTAGTGATGGAAGACTGGGCTACCGCTAAAAAATCATCGGAAGAAGCTATTGCAGTAAGCAAATGCACGATTGCAAAAGTTTCAGAATTTAAAGGTTTGAACAGCGTAAGCGCACCAAATGTTATGTGGGGGGCAGAAATCATATCTGACCAAAGCGGTATGTATGCAGGTTTGTTCACACACATGGATGCAGATGCCGATAAATACGGAGCAAAAGCCCGCAAACAGATCAACAAAGATTTGTATGGAAAAATGGGAACGGAAGACGAACGGTTGGTCTGGTGGAACCCGAAAGATGCCAACAATAAAGATGGTGGTTATCAGCAGGAAAAATTTAAGTTTTCCGATATCCAAACTTGGATGGGAGATTATGTTTGGATGCGTATAGAAGAAATGTACCTGATTGCTGCTGAAGCAGAATGTCGTTTAGGAAATGATGCTGGTGCACGCGAATACTTAATGGATTTGATGAGTAAGCGTGACGCGTCTTACAGCTGTGCTCAAAAGTCCGGTACATCTATGGGAAAATTGACTTCTGATTATACAGGTTCATTATTGGAAGAAATCATTATACAGCGTCGTATCGAACTTTGGGGCGAATTTGGTCGTATCTACGACATTCGTCGTTTGAAACAGGGATTCAAACGAACTGCAGAAATGGGTTGGCCGACTGACGCTTTGCTTGTTAATCGCAATGCAAATGACCCGGAAAGCTATATGTGGGTATTGACAATTCCTCAAACTGAATTTGATGGAAATTCCAGTCTAGACCAGACCAAAGACCAAAATCCGGTCGGTGATACTAAATAAATTTATTCATTGATTAAAAGATAAAAGCGATGAAATATATTCCAAAATTATCAACATTAACCACTCTTCTATCAATTATCTTGGGCTTTGCAGCCTGTGATAATGAACAAGAATGTGCTCTATATAATACAGATGCAGCAAATAGAGCTGTTTTTGTAAATGCTTCTTTAGCTAATATCACGGTTTCACCAGCTGATCCGACCTTTACAGTAGATCTAGTACGTGCAAATGCCGACAGCGAATCAAGTGGGACCATTGTATTGACTGCTACGGTCGATGAAGTCCCCTTAGCCGGTTGTACTGTTTCCGATTATACTTTTGCTGCTGGTGAAAATATGACAAAAGTCACAGTCAACGTATCTCCTTTGGAAATTGGTAAAGAATTGAATATCACACTAACATTGGATAATACAAATGAACCTGTAAGTGGCAGTAACACAGTTTCAGTTACGGTTAATAAAGACTATAACTGGGTATCTTTGGGAACAGGTACATTTGCTGACGTTTTGGCTTTTACAGAAAAGCCTTACGATGTAGAAATTCAAAAAGCGGATGGCTTTGACCGTTATCGTGTAATGAAACCATATGAACAAGGTTTGAAAAATGATGATGGCGGATGGGGAAACGCTGTAGCCTCAACTTCATGCGATTATATCGAATTTTGGATTAAGGATGGCATTATTTATTATAATAAATTCTTTATCGGAATCAATTATGACGGAAGTGCCTCAAATGCAATTTATGCCCACCACCCAAGTGATTTTGCAGGAATCAGTTTGGCAAATAATAAACAGCTAGATGACAAGACTTTCCAATTAGCTCCTTACTATTACATAGAAGCTTTGCAAGGAGGTTTTGATTACACAGGAGAAGGTGGTTCTATTCTTATTACGCTTCCATAAAAAGAAATTGCCTATTATTATGGTGGTGTATCAAAAAAGGATTATAGCTCTTTTGATACACCACCATTTCTTTTCTTTCTATCCAACCTTATTGCTGAGCAAGCCAGACATCCGTCCCCTTATCCTCTTTTGCCTTAATAGCCAAGACCCGGCCTCGTACTTTTACCTTTCCGGTTATAAATTCCGGGATATTGAAAGATTTCATAAAGGACTGATAGAAACCGGCATCTTTCTGAGGCAACAGGAAGGGCTTGCCAACTTTGCCGTCTTCATCGACATAAGCAATATATGGGCGTGTATATAAACCGTCTATCCTCCTGCTACTGAATACGAACCAACGACTGTTACTACTCCAGGAATGATAGCTTTCCACATCGTCGCTATTCACTTCCACCAACGGACGGCTCGTGCCTGTCTGAAGGTCCGCCATATATAAATCAGCATCTTTATGCCAGATCGAAAAGTTTCCATAACCGGATAATGTATACAAAAGGTAACGTCCGTCAGGCGAAACGCGCGGAAAAGAAGCACTCATCCCACCGCTCTTCGCATTGTAAAGCGTATCGACCTGCGCCCCGAAAGCACGTGTCACCGGATCAAAAGAGACGGAACATAAATTATATTTGACTTCCGAGTACTCCTGCGGAATAGGTCGAGCCTCTGCTGTACAGAAATAGAGTGTCTTTCCGTCGGGAGAGAAAGTCGGAAATGTTTCAAAAGCATCTTTCGAAAAGATATTTGAAGCCGTCACGATCTCATGTTTTTCCACATCGTACACCACAACATCGGAAGCCTCGTCATATACTTCCACCCTATTCCTGTCATTCAGATGAAATGCCTGCTTGGTTGTATTCACAGAGAAAGCCACATATTTGCCCGAAGGATGCCAGGAAGGGTAAACCAAAGGAGAAATCGTTTCCTTCGTCTTGGTATTCAACTTTTCAATCTTATCGCCATCGACCAGGATCGTCCCCGGAAAAGTCTCGCGCATATGAAATAGCATCTTATTCGGATCCTGCATGCAAAACGAATGGCAATTCACACAGTTGTTTCCACTCATCTTATTTTCAATAATAGGAATTTGCGTATAACTCTCCAAATCCCTTTGATAGATTCCCATCTTGTTCCACAACTCATATCCCGGATCGATCAGACGATAAGCCAAATAAGAGTCTACCTTTTCTGGAGCAACCCGGATAGTAAAAGGAGAATAGGCCACCCATTCATTGCCTTGTTTCACTTGGACCGTCACCTGTATGGAGTCACCGGCAGCCGATTCCAGCAAATTCTTCCATTTGGAAGGAGGAATCACAATGCTACCCTTTTCTCCTTTCACCTCGAATTGTTGCCCACCAAAAGAAAAAACAGCACGCGATCCGGCATCCTGATCATCCAAAGCAAAATTCAAAGGAGCCATATTAGGAGGAATAACCACACCGTTATAATCCGGAAAAATGGCAGGCATCGCGTCTAATGTACGGCTCACTTTCACCGAGTCGGAACAAGACAACAAAGCCGCCAGCATACATATATATACATTCTTTCTTTCCATTTTCTTACGCATCATTTAAACATAAAGTAAAACCAGTAGGTATTTCCGTATGACCGGTTCAACAGCCCGGCAATAGCACTGTTATTGCGGTTCGCAAGCACCTGCTTTTTATAGTCGGTGAAGCGGGCAACAATTGTTTCGGAGACATTGAAACGTTTCCAGTAATCCGGTTCTTTTTCAGACATCACAATAACGGCTTCCTGAAAATGCACGGGCAATACGGGCAAAAACTCTGTCCCGTAATATTTTTCCACCAGCGCTTTAAATCCTTCCAAATCCTTAGCCAATAAATACATTGCACCCAAATACTGCAAAGCAGCAGAGTTGGCAGGTCCTTTTTCCAAGAAAAGCGCCAGATCTCCTGCCAACCCCTTTATCATTGCCAATGAATTCCGATCCGGCAACATCCGCCTACGGGTTCCTAATATGGGATCGCTTTCGACAACTTCGTCATTATAAAGGTATTTGCGCTGTGATTGAGCCCAATCCCGGTATGCATATGTTTTCTCAAGTATTGAGATATATTTTTCAGCTACGGGATACGTACCGTAAATCAGATTTGTCTGCACCAGTCTCTTCAACATACGAGGATTGCCATCCTCCATAGCACTCACATACCCCTCAAAAGCCATTTCCTGCGATGAAGCGGTTGCTCCCATCGTAAAATAGATATCACTGAGCATGCAAGAGATATTTTCCGATTTATTCCATTGTACAAGCAATCCTTGAGGTCCCCGCTGGTCGAAGTTGAACATTTTATCCGAAAGTTCTCCCTTATTGGCCAATGCCATATTCAGATGGCACATATATAAGAAATTTGTCAGTTTCCCTTTACATTCTTCTATCGTCTTGTCCCATTGTTCTGTACGGGCAAAATAATCCAGTTTTTTCAACTTCAGTGTCTTTGCATCGCTATATTTGGGCATTCCCCACCACAGAACGGCAGCAATCATAGCCAATTGAGCAATACAACTGATCCCCGCAAACAATTTCTTCCCAGACAAACTATTCTTATTCCGGACAAAGAAAGCGATAAGAAAGACCAGAGGCAGGCAAATCCAAGAATAATAAATGATTTCTTTTGGATGGAGCGTATAATGGTAATACAGATCCGGCCCGAAAACCCATCGGTATTCACCCATCAAAGAGAAATAAACCGTTCCAACACCTAATAGCAAAACCTCCGCAACTCCGATCAACGAGATATACCATTTAGGCGTCTTACGCAACCCTTCGAACAGGCAAACCATTCCGGCAAACAAGACGGTAATCGATCCTGCCAACCAAAACAAGACCGGAACCAACACACAACCTGCCACCAAACGGAAAAGATCATTCCGTATCCTCATATACCCACAGAGCAAAGCCATCATCATCAGGTAGCAAACAGTGCCCTGTACCCTGTAATTGAAGTCGAAATGCATGAACAGCAAAGCCAATATCGGTAGCACATAAAGGATAAAAAGCCCCGAAACAGGCGCGATCCGTTTCACAATACCAGCCGTACAAACCCCGACACCTGTCAATAAGGCCGCAGTAACCAACGCCCCAACATAGGGACGGATAAAAAACTGCACCAGGAATTCCGCCACCAACATGGAAAAGCCACCCGGAAGAAGCAGTTTATTCCTTATATACGCCTCGGAAAACAAAAACAGCTGACTCTGTTCTATATAGTAAAAATGATACTCGAAACACATTTGCAAAAAAGCAAACAAAGCTCCGAAAACGATCAACCAAAAGGCAACAAGTTTGTATTTCATCTGACAAATCCTTAAGCGTGTTTAACCAATTCAAAACGTTTATCCACACAAGCTGGCAATTCATGCGGATAGTGCGTGACATAAATCAACGTCTTTCCCGGACGCGAACAGAACTGCTCGATAATGGCAGCCGCCTTCTTTTTATTGCTCACATCCAATCCGTGCAACGGTTCATCCAAGATAATCAGGTCCGGATCTTTGACAAACGCACGCGCTAAAAGCGCCAACCTCTGTTCACCGGAAGAAAGTGTAAGAAAAGAACGGTCTTTCAACTCTTCAATACCGAATACACGCATCCAGGCCAAAGCTACCTGTTGCTGCCTCTCCGTGCATTTCCTGAACAACCCGATCGAGTCAAAAAATCCGGAACTGACGATATTCAATACCGGCACATTCTCCATATAGAAAAGATGCATTTCCGGGGAAACATATCCGATACGCTTCTTTATATCCCAGATACTTTCCCCCGAACCACGTTTACGATCAAAAAGATAAAGCGTATTGGCATACGACTGCGGATTATCGGCATAAATCAAACTCAACAAAGTCGATTTGCCAGCCCCGTTCGGACCGAACAACGCCCATTTCTCCCCGTTTCTCACTTCCCAATCCAGATCTTTCAGAATCGTACGGTTACCATACTTGATCGAAACATGTTCCATCCTGAAAGTAACGAGATGAGCGGAAGGTTCTTTCTGTTCCCCGACCGGAAGTGAAAACGCCCCGCTCCGAACGGAATCTTCCTTTCCTTCGAATGGGAATAAATCGACTATCAGATCCGTTTGCTTCAGGAATTCCTCTCGACTGTAAACAGGAAGACATTTGCGTTGCTTGACCGGTAAGACATGTGTAATCATTTCAGGTATATCGTCCGGATTGGAAAGCAGTAAAACCACCTGTACACATTTCAACTTCGTTATTTGCTGCAACATCTCCACCAGAACACCCCTCGAAGGAGCATCCAATCCGATAAACGGATTATCCAATATCAAGACACGAGGATGCTTCAATAACGTACGAACAATCAAAAACTTCCTCAACTCACCACTGGACAGGAAGATCAGTTTCTTTGGCAAAAGCTCTTCTATGCCGAACAAAGATAACACTTTATGATAATCTTCCGATCCCGCATCTTCTTTTAATATATCTTCTATTGTTGGGACCTCATCCGTTTCAGTAGAATGCCAGCGTTGCTGATAATAAGAATTACGGCAATCGGCCAAGGAGTAAATATCCTTAAATGCTATACTTTTCACCAGGGTACCGACATTTCCCTCATATCCGAAAGCAACTTCGCCTTCCTTCAATGCAAATTTACGCTGCATGACGTCAGCAATCAATGTTTTACCCGCACCGTTCGGCCCGATAACACCCCATTGTTGTCCCTCTTCTATTATCCAATTGAGAGGTTCTTCAAAACGCAGTTCCGGCAAACGGGTCACGACGTTCCGAATATTCACAACTATTTTCCTATTTTCCATCGCCTTTTTATTACACGAAGCAAAGGTAACAGAAAAGGGGAAACTCTCCCAAGCTCCCCCTTCTATTTTGTACAGGTATATTGTTATATATTCCTTCGCAAATTAGTTACCAAAAAACAGACCTGTACAGTATCCCAACGTTCGTCTTAAAAAATACACTTAAACTATTTACACCACAAATATACGAAACAATTTTACTTATTATCATTTTACAACCCAAATTTGTTGCAAAACATAATATTAGCAACAAATTTAGTAACACTTTAAAAGACACGTGTACCTTTCCCCAAATGAATATCCGAAGCCTGCGTGATAATCACCTGCTTAACCCCGGCATCGATCGCCTGAAACGAATTTTCGAGCTTAGGAATCATTCCCCCTTGAATCACACCCGCTTCCACATACTGCTCGAAAGCCGTACGGTCTATTTCGGGAATCACACTTTCATCATCGTTCTCATCTTTCAAGACACCTTTCTTTTCAAAGCAGAACATCAAAGTCACTTCAAAATGTTTTGCCAGAGCTTTTGCAGCTTCTCCTGCGATCGTATCGGCATTGGTATTCAACATATGTCCTTGTTTGTCGTGTGTAAGGGGAGCCAATACCGGAACAATACCTTGATGAATCAGGGATGCCAGCAGATCCGCATTCACCTCTTTCACATCACCGACAAAACCGTAGTCCACCTCTCCCACCGGACGTTTGTCCGACCGCATCAGATTCATATCCGCTCCGGTCAGTCCCAACGCATTTATACCTAAGGCCTGAAGGCCGGCGACAATATTCTTATTGACCAGTCCCCCGTAAACCATTGTAACCACCCTCAACATGTCAACATCCGTAATCCGGCGACCGCCCACCATCTTACTCTCGATACCCAATTGTGCAGCCAGCTTCGTAGCGGAACGTCCGCCCCCATGAACCAGCACTTTATATCCTTCTACCTGCGAGAAATCATTCAACAGATTGCGAAGTGTTTCCTCTTCTTCCACAATCTTTCCTCCCACCTTTATCAGCGTTAGCTTTTCCATTCCTATAAATTATTCTAATTTTTTTGAGCCAAAGGTAGTAAAAAATAAAAGATTTGTATACTTTTGCACCATCCAACGCGGTAGTAGCTCAGTTGGTAGAGCATCAGCTTCCCAAGCTGAGGGTCACGAGTTCGAGCCTCGCCTACCGCTCAAAAGAAGACACTCTCTGATTATCATGTTATTAACAGATAATCGGGAGTGTTTTTTTATGAAAACAAATTACATGCACAGCAAAATCCCAGTGACTCAAAAGTAAGCAAAACTTTTCTTTCAAAAGAAAAGTAATATTCCTACATTTGTATGCACAAAGAAACAAAGACAACCGATAGTTATGATAAAGATATTCTCAACAGATAAAGTCAGAGAGCTCGATAAATATACCATTCAAAACGAACCGATCAGCTCTATCGACTTGGTAGAACGTGCGGCAACCGTATTTACAAGTGAATTTTGCCGCCGCTATTCCAAACAAACTCGTATTATCGTATTTGCCGGACAAGGAAACAACGGAGCCGATGCGCTGGCAATCGCCCGTATGCTGACGGATGCCGGTTACCGGGTGGAAACTTATCTGTTCAATCCAACCATGCGTCTTTCTGATGACTGTGAGCTGAACAAGCAACGGTTGCTTCACATGGAAAAGATCGAATTCACGGAAGTCGTGGACGATTTTGTCCCGCCCGAACTGGAAGAACGGGATGTCGTGATAGACGGCTTGTTCGGTTCCGGCCTGAATCGCCCCTTAACCGGAGGATTTGCCGCGATGGTAAGATATATCAACCAGTCGGATGCGACCGTCGTTGCGATCGACATTCCTTCCGGCCTGTTCGGAGAAGACAACCGCAAGAACGATCCGGACGCTATTATCCATGCCGATCTGACGCTGACATTCGGTTTTCCGAAATTAGCGTTTCTACTTCCCGAAAATGCAGAATTTGTCGGTGAATGGAAAGTACTGGACATCCTGTTACACCCGGAAATAATTGCCAACACTCCGACACAATTCACATTGGTGACGGAAGAAGATATTGCTGCTGTTTTCCAACCCCGTAACCGCTTTGCCCATAAAGGGACATTCGGCCATGCGCTTCTGATCGCCGGAAGCCACGGAAAGATGGGAGCAGCCCTCCTATCCGCTAAAGCCTGCCTTAGAAGTGGAGCAGGCTTACTGACCGTCCACATCCCCGGACGTGGCGAGCAGATTTTGCAGACTGCCTTTCCGGAAGCGATGGTTGATCTGGATCAACATCAAGATCATTTCAGCTCTGTTTCCGGTATCAAAGCCTACTCCTCAATCGCGATCGGGCCTGGTCTGGGACAACATCCGGATTCCGTCAAAGCTCTGGAACAACTACTCCAAGTAGTAGAAAAGCCACTTGTGATCGATGCCGACGCGTTGAACCTGATTGCAGCCAATAAAGATTTATTGAAACGCATCCCTCCACGCAGCATCCTGACACCGCATCCCAAAGAATTCGACCGGATAGCGGGTGAAAGCACTAATTCATACGAACGGTTGAAAAAGGCTCAAGCTTTCGCTACCGATCATCAACTTTGCGTTGTCTTGAAAGGGGCTTATACAGCAATCTGTACGGCTACCGGAAACGTTTATTTCAACAATTGTGGAAATCCGGGTATGGCTACGGCAGGCAGTGGTGACGTTTTGACAGGTATCATCTTAGCATTGCTCGCACAGGGGTTAGAGCCCGAAACGGCAGCCGTTTCAGGTGTTTTCCTTCACGGGACAGCCGGTGACCTGGCTGCCGTCTACCGTTCAGAAGAAAGCATGATCGCCAGTGACATCACGGATATGCTGGGAAAAGCGTTCAAGCAGATAAAATAAAAAGATCCCATTAATTTAACTCAATAAGGGGGGGCACGTACATTTTGCCCCCCCAAAGTATCCCCCTCCGTTTTCAAAGAAGATTGTGATCGGCATACGAAGTTTCCTGAAAATCCTCTATCACTCTATCACTACGAAGGTTGTAGCTATTCATATTCAAGCGTCAGAGGCAGTGATACAGGACGTTTTCCTCTATCACTCCTTTATCACTCCTCTATCACGTCTGAAACACATAAAATTTATTATGTAACTGGAAATCAATATACTACTTTCTTCTACTTTTTAAAAAGCATATAAAATAATCGAATAAACAAATGTAAAAACGAATATAATAGGTATTAAATTGGCAAAATACGGTTCTTCATTCCACAAAAGCTATCTCTTTTTTTAGCAAAGACAAGCACATAATTCTATAAACACCCCCATGTTGCCATCCTTAACATCCGGGTGTAGAGAGCCGGTACATCCGGGTGTTAAGGATGGCAACATGGGGATGTCCGGCAACTAAAGTCCCTTATCTGACAATAAAAACTACCCGGTTTTACCTATTTTATAGCCGTTTTTTGCATAAAATAATCGAGTGATTTGCAGGGATGGGGTTCACGAATCAACTACTGTACCAGCAAAAAAAATAGGCTTTTTTCTTATAAATCGAAGTAAATAAATAAAATGATTAAAACATTTTATTGGAAATAAATCATTTTTTTCCCGAAAACAAGTATATTCGAATCCATAACTAAAGGGAAGAGAAATGAATAAGTTTTTACTACATATTACATCGCTTGTTGCCCTCGTTTTGTTCCTGACCATGGGTGCTTGCAATAATACCCCAAAGACTCCAATACTACTTGAAGCGGAGAAAACCATCGAAAAACAACCGGACAGCGCCTTAAACTACTTAGGGCGTGTAAATTCCGATTTACAAGATGCTCTACAGGCACAAGAATATTACTTAAAGGCTTTGGAGATAGGCGAAGATTCAAAAGATTATACTCTCCTGATTAACATTTATAACAACTTAGGTACTTTATATGCTCACCAGGATATCAACGACATGGCGTTACCCATGTATAAAAAGGCCCTGTCATATTTGGAGTTAGAGCCCGATTCGGTAAAAACTGCTTTTGCCCTAAGAAACATTGCACGTATATATTCCTTGACACAAAAGCCAGATAGTTCAATAATATATTATAAACGTGCAATTTCATACTCTGCAATAAAAAACAGAGCCTCTATCCTTACCGATTTAGGGAATCTATATCTCAGTCTTAAAGACTATAAAAAAGCATATCAATGCATAGAAAAAGCAAAGCCTTTAATCGGTAATGAAAAAACACTCTATTCCTTATATTTGTCAAAAGGAGAACTGCACATTGCCACCAACCAGTTAGATTCTGCTAAATTTTATCTTAATCATTGTGTAAAGAGTTCCAATATTCATACACGTGCTGGTAGTTTGTACCACTTGGCTCAAATAGCTCAGAAAGAAAAAAACATCAACGATCTCATCAAATATTCCAATCTATATGAACAAACACGCAATTCCATTGTAGATAGTTTACATTTTGAAAATACGCGTCTAACACAAAGTATGTTTAACTACCAAAGGATTGTTAATGAAAAAAGTAAATACGAAAAAGAAGCAACCCAAAGAATGATTTTGATATATCAAGTGATTATCGTTTTCAGTATCATCTTTATTTTAAGTTTCATATTTTTCAAAAAAGAACAAAATAGAAAAAAGAGATTTGCCCATTTAAAAGAAGAGCAATACAAACGCAGTCAACAATACATAGAAGACAATGAAAAACAAATTTCTCAATTAACAGAAATGCTCCGATCTAAACAAGAAGAAATGGGTGAAGTCGAAAAGAAACTATATGAAGCGAGAAAATTAATGCTTGAAATGGAAAACAGGCAAATTTTCGAAAAACAGGGAACATTTCTTTTGTTGGATAAAGATTTTCATAACTCATCTTTATATATTAGGATTCATAGGGAGAATGACATACAACTTGGTCCAAATGAATGGGAAGAACTACATCAATTGATTGATGCAACATATCCAGATTTCACCAATCGACTTATAAAACTTTACCCACAAATCTCCATAGAAGAAATACATATTTGTTATTTAGTAAAGATGCAATTACCCATAAAAAAGATAGCCTTCATTATGCATATCACAAGTTCAGGGGTGTCTCAATGTCGCAGAAGATTATATAAAAAGTTCACAGGAGAGCCTCAAAACACAGAAAAGTTCGACAAATTCATATCTGATTTCTAAGGAAGTACAACTTGTCACATTTTTGTCAACAAAAATATGTGCTTAATAATGAAGAGAAATTTACCTTTGCCGATCACTAAAACAAATCTTATTTTAATTAATATACAAGAACAGTCCCGGGCGGTGATTTAACCAAGCCTAATATCTCGATCTCCTTTTCCGCCGCCTTTGGGACCGTTCTTTATCTCTTCTCTGATCTATAAATGAGGAAAAGAGGCTTTTCCGGTTGGTTACTAACAAAATATTTCATAGTTTTGTACAATCATTTAGTAGAGATTAAACTTAGATTAGAATATGAAGAATTTAATCATTATAGCCAGTCTGCTCCTTAGTTTACCCATTATGGCTCAGACTAAAGTTGTAAAGAAAAATGCCGTCAAGGCAAATAATTTCGGTATAACTTATTCACTTCCTAAAACATCTCTGGTTGTAGATGCAGAAGTTACGAAAGTAACTTGCAAAGCAGGTCCCTATTATAAATACGCAGAAAAATATTTAGGAGTAAAAGACGCTATCACAGAAGATAAGGTCTATTACGAATTAGGAAAGATCAGCTTGGTCAACAAAGGTGTACCCGATGCAGACAATACATTCATCGTTGAATTTAAAGCGGGAACAGTTGCCCCATATGCTTATTTGACAGAAGACGGACTGCTTTGTTCCATCAATGCCGAATATACCCCCGATGAATCAGCACTGGAAGCGGCAAGAAAGAAAAATCAGGCTCCGACAAAAGTAACCGATGCCTCTGTTTTGTCAGAAGAGTTGCTTATGGCGGGATCTACAGCCAAGCAGGCAGAAGTGGCAGCCAAACAAATCTATCGTATCCGCGAGAGCCGCATGAACATTCTTACGGGTGATGCCGATAACCTGCCACCCGATGGCGAAGCGATGAAGCTGGTCATCCAACAACTGGAAGAGCAGGAAAAAGCGCTAACCAACTTGTTCACAGGTATCCGGGCAAAGGAAGTCAGTGACTACGAAGTGACTATTGTACCTTTCGACAATCTCGATAAAGAAGTATTATTCCGCTTCTCCCCCCAATTGGGAATCGTAGATGCCGACGATTTGGGCGGAGCACCTGTGTATATGAACTTAAAAGCCATCGACCGCGCTCCTGTTTTAGACCCGAAAGAGGCTGAAAAGAAAGAAAAATCACTGAAGGGCATTATATATAATGTACCAGGTAAAGCCAGCATCGAAATCAGCATGAACAAAAAAACACTTTATAAAGGCGAAGCACAAATTACCCAGTTCGGTACACGGGAAGGACTTGCCCCCATCATGTTTGAAGATAAAAAAGCTCCGGTAAAAGTTTATTTCTATCCGGAAACAGGTGCAATAAAACAAATCATTCAATAATCATCTAACAAATTAATTCTATGTTTGAAGGACAGCCTAAAGGTTTATATGCGTTAGCCTTAGCGAACACCGGCGAGCGTTTTGGTTATTACACCATGCTCGCAATTTTTGTACTTTTCTTAAAAGCAAACTTTGGTCTATCGCCAGGTATGGCAGGTACGATCTACTCCACATTCCTTGCTTTAGTCTATTTTTTACCATTCATCGGCGGTATCTTAGCTGATAAATTCGGGTATGGCAAGATGGTAACAATCGGTATCATCGCCATGTTTGCCGGATATGTTCTGCTCGCATTGCCATTAGGCAGTGGGACATTGGCTTTGGCCTGTATGTTTTCCGCCTTGTTGGTAATCAGTACGGGAACCGGACTATTCAAAGGGAACTTGCAAGTAATGGTCGGTAACTTATACGACTCTCCCGAATATGCATCCAAACGCGATTCCGCCTTCAGTATCTTCTATATGGCGATCAATATCGGTGCATTGTTTGCTCCTACAGCAGCCGTAAAGATCATGGAATACGCCCAGCAAAATTTAGGGGTTAGTGTAAACGACTCTTATCATTTTGCTTTCGGAGTGGCCTGCGTTTCTCTGATCATATCCATGGCTATCTATTATTCCTCTCGCCGCACATTCAAGCATGTGGAAGGAAATATCAAACAAACAAGCGCAGGAAAGGAAACGGCCAAAGTGGAAGAACTCTCTCCGAGAGAAACAAAAGACCGTATCATAGCTCTGTGTTTAGTGTTTGCAGTTGTCATCTTTTTCTGGATGGCATTCCACCAAAACGGACTTACCCTGACTTATTTTGCCGATGAGTTCACGGCCAAAAGTTCAACTGGCTTGGAAAGCATGATGTTCGATGTATGGAATCTGGTTGCCATAATCTTTATCGTCTATGGTCTATTTTCCTTATTCCAGTCTTCTACAGGAAAAGGCAAAGCAATATCCGGTATCGTCATTCTACTTGCACTTGCATTCTTAGGATACCGCTATAGTTCACTCAATGGTTCGGTTCCCGTAGATGCTCCTATTTTCCAGCAATTCAACCCATTCTTTGTGGTTGCTTTAACTCCTGTTTCCATGGCTATTTTCGGGGCATTATCCAGAAAAGGCAAAGAACCGTCGGCACCGCGTAAAATCGGTCTCGGCATGCTGGTGGCAGCATGCGGATTCATCTTAATGATGTTTTCATCATTCGGCCTATTGACTCCCGAAGCACAATCCGAAGCAATCCAGGCCGGTACTGCCTCTTTCGTTTCACCCAATTGGTTAATTTCCACTTATTTGGTTCTTACATTCGGTGAGTTATTACTTTCGCCTATGGGTATTTCCTTTGTTTCGAAGGTGGCTCCTCCCAAATACAAAGGTATGATGATGGGAGGTTGGTTCGTTGCAACAGCTATCGGAAACTATTTGACAGCCGTAGCAGCGTGGATTTGGGGAGATATGCCTCTGTGGATCGTATGGGGTGTATTGGTCGGCGTATGTCTCGTTTCTGCCGTATTCATTTTCTCTGTCATGAAAAAATTAGAAAAGGTAGCATAAGACCATGAGGAAGCAGTATACATACAAACCTGTTGCTCTCCGCTTCAGAAGATGGAGCCGGAAGAGGTATGCTGCTTTCATCAGTATACAACATGCCGTTACGATCGGGCAGTTGTCGGCAAACGTATCTGAACGGTTCCAGGCTAAAAACGGTTCCGTACATACGTCCGTGCTCACTTTCGACAAGGTAAACGATGGGGAGACTGAAGAAAAGGAGAATACATCTCATCCAGACTGTTCAAAAGACATCACCCTGTCCCTGCTCCTGCAAGCCTTATGTCCTGTCCAGATCGCAAACCGACCTGCGGCATCGTATGCACACATATCGTATGCACACATAATAAAAGATAACATTTCCGAAATCGCGGAAGGTCTCAGTTATAAACTGAAGGCCTTCCGCGATTTTCGTTTATACAAATACCCAAATACATGATTGAAACACTCAAACAACACGTTCTTTCCGGTGGCATGATCAACGAAGAACAAGCAAAAGAACTGGCTGCCGTTCCGGATAAGGAAGCCCTCTACGAAGCAGCTCATCAGATCCCCCGCCACTTCATGGGAAACAAGTTCGACACTTGTTCCATCATCAATGCCAAAAGCGGGAATTGCAGCGAAGACTGTAAATGGTGTGCACAGTCCGGACATTATAAAACAAACGTGACGCTTTACCCGCTGTTGCCGGCAGAAGAATGTATCCGCCATGCGACACATAACCATAAGCAAGGAATCAGCCGTTTTGCACTTGTCACCAGCGGTAAGAAGGTTTCGGACAAAGATATGGTAAAGATTACAGAGACCGTACGCCGTATCAAGCGAACCTGCGATATCAAATGTTGCGCCTCGATGGGACTCCTAAACCGTGAGCAACTGCAAGCCCTTTACGACAGCGGAACGGAAAATTACCATTGCAATATAGAAACAGCCCCCTCCTACTTCCGCACCCTTTGTACGACCCACACGCCGGAACAGAAACTAGAAACGATCCGGACGGCACGGGAAATAGGTTTCCGTATCTGTTCAGGTGGGATAATCGGGATGGGTGAAACGGTAGAGCAACGTATCGAGATGGCTTTATTGCTTCAAAAGGAAAGGATTCTCTCTATCCCGCTGAACCTCCTGCAACCAATACCCGGCACACCGTTGGAAAAGGCACAACCGTTGACGGATGAAGAGTTCCTGACCACGATCGCCCTGTTTCGTTTCATCAACCCGAATGCTTACCTGCGTTTCTCAGGCGGACGGGCCCAACTAAGTGAAAAGATACAGCGCAAGGCTCTTTATATAGGTATCAATTCGGCGATCATCGGCGACCTGCTGACAACGATCGGGAGCCGGGTAGCGGAAGACAAAGCTCTTTTCACCTCCGAAGGATATTCATTAACCGAAAATACAGATTGGGAAAGATGACGACAGAAGAATTACTACACTTTGACCGGGAACACATCTGGCATCCGTATACATCGACAATCGATCCGCTTCCGGTCTATCCGGTCGAACGAGCAGAAGGGGTTACGATCACCCTGAAAGACGGCCGAAAACTGATCGACGGCATGTCATCATGGTGGGCGGCCGTGCATGGTTATAATCATCCGGTGTTGAATGCTGCGGCCAAGGCACAGTTGGACAAAATGAGCCACATTATGTTCGGAGGCTTTACCCACGAACCGGCAGTAGAGCTGGCAGCCAAGTTGCTCCCGTTGCTGCCTCCTTCCATGCAAAAGATATTCTTTGCCGACAGCGGTTCCGTTGCAGTGGAAGTCGCCATGAAGATGGCCATCCAATATTGGCAGTCACAAGGGAAACAAAAAAAATATGCTTTCGCGACCATCCGAAGCGGCTATCATGGAGATACCTGGCACGCAATGTCTGTCTGCGATCCGGTTACCGGCATGCATGGGATCTTTTCCGGAAGCCTGCCTGTACAATACTTTATCCCCCAGCCTTCCATCAAATTCGAGGAGAAATGGGACGAAAAGGCGATCGAACCTTTAAAAGACTTGTTTGAGAAGCATGCAGAAGAGATCGCAGCCCTGATCCTCGAGCCTGTCGTCCAAGGAGCAGGTGGCATGTACTTCTATTCACCCACATTCCTGATAGCGGCACGTGAACTGTGTGACCGGTATCAAGTATTGCTGATCTTTGATGAAATCGCAACGGGATTCGGACGGACCGGGCGACTTTTCGCCTGGGAATGGGCCGGGGTGGAACCGGACATCATGTGCATCGGCAAGGCATTGACGGGAGGTTACATGACACTGTCGGCAACCGTCACCAGTACACCCGTAGCCGATATGATTTGCAGTGGTGAGGCAGGGTGTTTCATGCACGGGCCCACTTTCATGGGAAACCCGTTGGCCTGTGCAATCGCATCGGCATCGGTCTCGCTCCTGTTGGAAAGCGGATGGCAGGAAAAGGTGAAGGCCATAGAGTCACAGCTTCGGGAAGAGCTGGCTCCTGCCGCATCTTTCCCCGACGTACAAGAAGTACGTGTGTTGGGAGCCATCGGTGTGATCGAGATGAAAGAACCGGTAAATATGGCCGTCTTACAAAAACGTTTTATCGAAAAGGGCATCTGGGTCCGCCCGTTCGGTAAGTTGGTTTACCTGATGCCACCCTTTATCATTCAAAAAGAGGAATTGTCTAAATTAACAAAAGGGCTGTTAACCGTATTAGATTCAAAATAAGATGAAAGATTATAACGACATATTGGAGAAACTAAGGGCTTCCAGTAATCTGCGCAGTCTTCCTGATATCGTCCATCGTGGCAAATGGATCGAAAAAGAGGGGCAGACAATGCTCAACCTATCTTCCAACGACTACCTCGGACTCTCGTCCCGGCAGGATCTGCGGGACGAGTTTATCGAACAGTTGCAGGAAAGCGGCCTGCCGTTCTCTTCTTCTTCATCCCGGTTACTGACTGGGAATTTCATGGTCTATACCGAGCTGGAAGAACTGATGGCCAACCGCTTCGGACGCGAAGCCGCCCTGCTGTTCAACAGCGGTTACCATGCCAATACCGGAATACTTCCCGCCTTGACGGATAAACAGTCGTTGATCCTGGCGGACAAACTGGTACATGCGAGTATCATCGACGGGATTCTGCTGAGCGGCGCACCTTACCAACGTTACCGTCACAACGATTATGAGCATCTGGAACAGCTATTGGCTAAATACGTACATGCATACGAGCAAATTATTATCGTCACGGAAAGTATTTTCAGCATGGATGGAGATATCGCCGATCTCGGCCGGCTGGTATCCTTAAAGAAAAGATATCCGAATATATGGCTTTATGTAGACGAGGCGCATGCTATCGGTGTAAGAGGGGAAAACGGCTTGGGGGTCGCCGAAGAGCAGGATTGCATCCGCGATATAGATCTCTTGGTCGGTACCTTCGGAAAGGCTTTGGGATCAATGGGAGCCTATCTGTTGTGCAGCCGGACGGTTAGGGAATATCTGATCAATACGATGCGCCCTCTGATATTCAGCACGGCACTCCCACCTGCTCAAATCGCCTGGACAAAGTTTCTGTTTGAGAGACTTCCCAGCTTTACCGACGAACGGCATCGTCTGGCCGTTACCAGCCACTTGCTTTCAGAAGCCTTGAAAGGGAAAGGGGGAGAAATATCGGCAAGCCACATCATTCCTTTCATTATTGGAGAAAACGAAGACTGTATACAAACAAGCCTCTGCCTGCAGCGGAAAGGTTTCTACTGCCTCCCCGTCCGCCCTCCCACAGTCCCCAAAGGGACAGCGCGGATACGCTTCTCATTAACAGCCGACATAACTGAAGAGGAGATCCGATTTATGATTAATGAATTATGATTTATATCAAAACACACAAATATAATTCACCATTCATAAATCAAAATTCATAAATAAAAAGCATGAACATATATAAACAAACAAAAACAGGCAACAGTCAACTTCTTCTCGTCTTTTCAGGCTGGGCAGCTTCTCCTGAAGTATTCCGGCAGCTGGAAACGGAACCGGATACGGATCTTTGGATTTGCTATGACTACCGGGGAATGGATTTTGAAGGAGAAGCCCTTTCCGGATACCGGAAAATCCGACTGGTAGCTTGGTCATTAGGTGTATGGGCTGCTTCGGTCGTGTTTGGTAAAAAGCCTGTATCTTTCACCGAAGCCATTGCCGTCAACGGGACTCCCTGCCCCGTTCATGACCAGTGGGGTATCCCGGAAACGATCTTCCGGGGAACATTGGATAACGTAACCGAAGAAGGCATGCGACGCTTCAACCGGCGCATGTGCGGCAAACGGGATATTCTGCAAGCCTACGAGCAGATACCGCCTCGTCCGCTCGCCGACATCCGGGAAGAATTGGAGTACCTGTACGCCGAAATAAAGAAAGCCTCACCTGCTTCCGCCTTGTTTAACGGATGGACACAGGCTCTCATCTCCTCCGAAGACAGGATCTTTCCTACCGAGAATCTGCGTGCCTTCTGGCAAGGCCGTTGTCCTATAACCGAGATAGAAGCTCCACACTATCCTTTTTATTTATGGAAACAATGGGACGAAATATGGAAGCAATAGAAACTAAACAGATACATATCCGCTTTACACGTGCTTTGTCCAGCTACGACAACCATGCCGATGCCCAACACCGTATCAGTCGGAAACTCGCTTCTCTCCTCCCTCATCAGGCGAATGTCCGTTACAAACGGATGCTGGAAATTGGCTGTGGCACGGGCGGATTCACCGGAGTGCTGAAACAACAATGCCATATTGACGAATGGATACTGAATGATCTTTGCGAGGACTGCCAGGAAAAGATAGAGCAGCTCTTCCCAGGTTCTCCTCCCCGCTTCATAGCTGGGGATGCCGAAACACTATCCTTTCCCGGCAAGTTTGACCTGATTGCATCCGCCTCTGTTTTCCAGTGGATGAAAGAACCGGAAACGTTTCTCCATAAACTGTCGGGACTGCTGATGCAACAAGGATTACTCCTGTTCAGCACTTTTGTCCCCGGCAATCTGTATGAGATCAAGAAACTGACAGGAAAAGGACTTGTGTACCCAACCTCCGATACACTTGTAGGATGGCTATCCACAGCAGATTTCAATCTGCTGCATCAGGAAGAGGATACGATCGTCCTTACCTTCAAAACCCCACTGGACGTACTGAGACACCTCAAAGCAACGGGCGTCACAGCGACCGGAAACGGCTGTTGGACAAAAGGCCGGCAGGAATCATTCTGCCGGCAATATGTGGAACAGTTCGCGACAACCGACGGTCAAGTGACACTCACATACCGCCCGTTTTATATATTAGCAACCAAAAAATAAAAAAGGATATGAAAGGAACAGTCTTATTTATTACAGGAATCGATACCAATATCGGTAAAACTTTCGCCACCGGCATGATTGCATGCGCATTGGCTGAAAAAGGGAAAAAAGTCATCACCCAGAAAATGATTCAAACGGGTTGCACAGAAGTCTCGGAAGATATCGAAATGCACCGGAAAATACAGGGAATCCCTTTCACCGAAGAGGATAAAGCCGGATTAACTTGCCCCTACATCTTCACCTATCCCTGCTCTCCCCACATGGCTGCGGAGAAAGACGGGAAGACAATCGATCTCTCTGTCATCACCGAGGCAACCCGCCGCCTACAAGAGAAATATGAGTACGTCTTGCTGGAAGGTGCGGGCGGATTGATGGTTCCGAACGATTTTCATTCGCTCGCCATCGATTATGTAAAAGAACAAGGATACCCGGTTATCCTGGTGACATCCGGCAAATTAGGTAGCATCAACCATACATTATTAAGTCTCTACGCCTGCAAACAATACGGAATTCCGGTCCGAACGGTTGTTTACAATCTTTATCCGCCTACAGACGAACTGATAACCGCCAACACCCTGGAATACCTCACTCAATATCTGGAAAAGGAATTTCCAGAAACTGCCCTTATCACACTTCCGGAAGCAACGGCAGGAGTGGCAGACATAGATATCAGCAGCCTGTTCTAAGCTCCCTCTACCCCTCCTTTTCAAAACACCGGTGTTTTGGATAATGCCTCAGCTTAAACAGACGTCTCTTTACAAGAACAGCCGCTTATCATTCTTTTAACAGAGATGGATAAGCGGCTGTTTATTCATATATCATTTACTTCACTACTTGAAGAAGAACCTGAAAATGTCGTTTCCGTTCGCATAGATCAGTAAAGCAAACAACAGGAACATCCCGGTAACTTGTGCATATTCGAGGAATTTGTCACTCGGCTTGCGGCGTGCAATCACTTCATAGAGCAGGAACATCACATGCCCGCCGTCCAAAGCCGGAATCGGCAGAATATTCATAAAGGCGAGGATGATAGAAAGGAAAGCCGTTTTCATCCAGAACGAATGCCAATCCCATTCCGCCGGGAACAGACTGCCGATCGTACCGAACCCTCCCAGGCTGGAAGCCCCTTCTTTCGTAAAGACATATTTCATGTCGCTGACATACCCTTTCAGTGTGTTCACACCTAGCATAACACCGGCAGGGAAAGACTCGAAGAAACCATATTTACGAGTCACCGTCTGATACATATCAAAAGGCGAAACAGAATAAATACCCATTTTCCCAGCCGTATCCGTATGCAGCGTCAATGTCTGCGGGATACCGGCACGATAAAAACCGACCAATACATCCTTATCCTTATTTTGTGCAAGCACTTCACCTACCTCATAGAAAGAAGGGGTTACGATGCCATTAATAGAAACGATACTGTCTCCCGGTTGCAAACCGGCAACTGCGGCAGGTGATTCGCCACTTTCCGTCTTACCCAATTCGCGCACGACCATCGGGAAACGATAGGAGGCAAATCCTTTCTTATCCCGCATAACGCGCTGTGCCATATCTTCAGGGATGGGAATTACCGTTTCAACACCACCACGCAAAACCGTTACGGTCTGTGCATTGAGTACACGGCGGAAACAATCCTCTCCGAAACGCTCCAACTCCGTATCGTCCGCTTTCAGCAAGATATCGCCATCCTGGAATCCAACGTTATGGAAAGTCTCACTATAATCCATACCCGCCTTCACATTTTTCAACGGCAGGAACGTATCCCCCCAAGTGAACAACACCATCGAATAAATAAACAGCGCCAACAAAAAGTTAAACAACACACCGGCAACCATGATCATCAACCGTTGTCCGGCAGGCTTAGAACGGAACTCATAAGGTTTCGGCGGCTGTGCCATCGCCTCCTTGTCCATACTCTCATCGATCATACCGGATATCTTGCAATAACCTCCCAAAGGAAGCCAACCGACACCATACTCCGTATCACTGTTTTTAGGCTTAAACTTGAAAATCGAGAACCACGGGTCAAAGAAAAGGTAAAATTTCTCCACCCGAACCTTAAAGATACGGGCAAAGATAAAATGTCCGAATTCGTGGACCAACACCAATATCGATAAACTCAAAATGAGCTGTAGAGCCTTAACTAAAAATGTCTCCATACTTTGTCTCTTGACAATTGACAATGAACAATTGACAATTAAATACCTGCGATACTTCTTCTTGTCCCTTGTCCATCCTCAATCGTCTTGTTCTTAATTATTATCTATTATCTTTCTTTATAATATTTTCTCTCCTAACTATCAATTAAAAAATTGCTCTGCAATTTTTCTCGCCTCCGCATCCGTCGCCACATAATCTTCGTAGGTAGGGACAGAGATGAAAGTGGCTTTCGCCATTGTTTTTTCAATCACGTCGCTCATCTGCAAGAAGCCGATCTCGTCACGCAGGAAAGCAGCGACCACTACTTCGTTGGCAGCATTCAAGATACAAGGCATATTACCACCTTTCCTGACTGCATCGAACGCAAACGCCAAGTTACGGAAACGTTCCATATCCGGCTCCTCAAAAGTAAGCGTCGCATATTGAGTGAAGTCCAAACGGGGTGCTTTACTGTGTAACCGCTTGGGATATGAGAAAGCATAGCTGATCGGAAGTTTCATGTCGGGAATCCCCAACTGGGCGATCACCGCACCATCTTCAAACTGAACCATCGAATGGATCACCGACTGCGGATGCACCACGACCTGTATCTGTTCCGGCGTAACCCCGAACAGCCACTTCGCCTCTATCATCTCGAACCCCTTGTTCATCATCGACGCCGAGTCGATCGTGATTTTCGCCCCCATACTCCAGTTGGGATGCCTCAACGCCTGTGCCTTGGTCACGACAGCCAGTTCCTCCATTGTCTTGGTACGGAAAGGGCCGCCGGAAGCCGTCAGCAATATCTTTTCCACTGGGTTCTCCCACTCTCCCGCTAAACACTGGAAAATGGCAGAATGTTCAGAGTCTACAGGCAGGATCGGCACTTTGTGTTCGACAGCCAAAGCTGTGATCAGTTCGCCGGCCACTACCAACGTCTCTTTGTTTGCCAACGCGATCGCCTTACCGGCTTTGATCGCTGCGATCGTCGGTTTCAGCCCCGCATATCCCACCATTGCCGTCAGCACCATATCGATCGGTTCCGACTGGACGACCTGGGCAATGGCATCCGAACCCGCCCATACCTTGATAGGGAGATCTTCCAACGCCTCCTTCAATTCGGGATATTTCTGCTCGTTAGCGATTACCACCACTTCAGGCATATATTTACGTGCCTGATTAATCAGCAGATCCACCTGATTATTGGCAGTAAGAGCATATACTTCAAAAAGGTCAGGATGTTCGCTGACTACTTCCAAAGCCTGCGTTCCGATAGAACCTGTAGAACCTAATATGGCCAAGTTTCTTTTCATGCGTATTAAAATGCTATATATTCTTCGGGATTGACTGGGCCACCTTTATACCACAACTCGAAATGGAGATGGGGACCGGTCGACAATTTCCCCGTATTGCCTACCAGAGCAATGGCCTCTCCCGCGATGACGCGGTCGCCCACCTCTTTCAGCAATAATTCGTTATGTTTATAAATAGATAAAAAACCATTCCTATGCTGCACCTGTATCACATTCCCGGAGTTCGGATCGAAGCCAGCAAAGACCACCGTGCCATCCAACGTCGCCAGCACGCTTTCCTTCGGGGCTGCAACCAAGTCGACACCATAATGCCGGATATTGGCATTATAATGAGAAGAAACCACTCCATCTACAGGCTTGTAGAAAAAGACACCGTCAGTAGGAACCGGATTCGGGTCCAAGACTGCCAAGTTGTATTTCTCCGCCTCTTCAAAATCCTTTACAAACTTCTTTTCCTCCTTTGTTTGAGGAATCTCATAGTCAGGGTTCACTCGTGCCAGCGAATCGATCTCTCGAATCGAATCGATCGGCATCGTCCCCGACAGAATACCTGCCACATTATTCAGATAAAGAGATTGTATCTGGATCATCCTTTCCAACGAATCGGCACGCAAGGCATTCTGCATGATCTCCTTACGGACTTCCACATCCAGATAACCCGGCAGATAGTTCCGTATCGGTGTCTTAATAATGATAAAGGCAGTAAAAGCGATCAGCAAGAAAGCAAACAAGGCCAACATCGCAAATGCGGAAAGCTGTGACAACCGGAAAGACCATACTTCCTCCAGCGTTCCTTCATTGAAGAAAGACAGTTTGTATTTAAACCTAATCCGGTGCCAGAATGATTTCTTATTTATTCGTCTTTGCTTTTGTGCCATGTGTATTCGTCAATTTCATAAATCCAACAGACCTTCCGGAACGGAAACGGCCAGCGTCTTATTCTCATGATCGGCAGACAAGATCAGTTCCTCGGCGGCAGGCAACAACAGCTCTTCGCCGTTATGGTCGATCTGCAAAAGGACATTGATGGTAGACTCGTCGACATCAGTAATCTCGCCAATTTCGCCATGATGTTCGTCTATGACCCGATAACCGATAAAGCTATCCCATGTCATATCTCCCACCAAGTCGTCCCTGTCCACTTCATCGAGCGAATAAAAGACTTCGCGGTTGGAAAATTCACGGGCCGCTTTCTCATCGTCCACATTCTTCAACTTCAGAAGGATAACGGTATCCGTCTTATAGCGATACTCCTCGAGGAAAAAAGGGACCAAGATCCCATCCATCTCACATATGATATACGGATCGTCCGAATCGTCAAAAACATCGCTGTTTGTAACCAGCGCGATCTCCCCCTTTATGCCGTGAGGTTTGGCAAACTGTCCTATCTTGAAAACATCTTCTTTCTTAATCATGACAAGAATGTTTAAAGTCGGGTAATACGCGCCCCGATGCCGTTCAACCGTTTGTCAATATTCTGATATCCACGGTCTATCTGGTCGATATTATGAATATGGCTGGTACCTTCGGCACTCATCGCCGCAATCAGCAAAGCAATGCCGGCACGAATATCCGGAGAAACCATATTGGAACCACGCAGTTTGAAACGATTGCCCAACCCGATCACAGTCGCCCTGTGCGGATCGCAAAGAATGATCTGCGCTCCCATGTCGATCAGTTTGTCGACAAAGAAGAGACGGCTTTCGAACATCTTCTGATGGATCAGCACACTGCCGACAGCCTGCGTCGCCACAACGAGGAAGACACTCAGCAAGTCCGGCGTCAGTCCCGGCCAGGGAGCATCGGCAATCGTCATAATAGAGCCGTCGATAAACGTCTCGATCTGATAAGAATCGTGTGTCGGGACATGGATATCGTCACCGATTTGTTCGACCGTAATTCCCAGACGACGGAATGAATCGGGAATAATCCCCAACATATCATAGCCTGTATTTTTGATCGTGATGTCGGAACCGGTCATAGCAGCCATTCCGATAAAACTGCCTACTTCGATCATATCCGGCAAGATCGTATGTGTAGTGCCACCCAACGCCTCAACCCCTTCTATTGTCAGCAAATTGGAGCCGACACCCGAAATACGGGCTCCCATACGATTCAGCATGGAAGAAAGTTGTTGCAGATAAGGTTCGCAAGCGGCATTATAAATCGTTGTTTTTCCTTCTGCAAGCACGGCCGCCATCAAGATATTGGCCGTACCGGTCACTGAAGCTTCATCAAGCAGCATATAGGCGCCTTTCAGCTTCTTCGCCTCTATTTCGTAGAGCTGGCGGTCAGGATCATAACTGAAGCAAGCCCCCAGCTTCTGAATACCGACAAAGTGAGTATCCAGACGACGGCGTCCGATCTTATCGCCTCCCGGTTTAGGGATCAGTGCCTTGCCAAAACGGGCAACCAGTGGACCGACAATCATCACCGAACCGCGCAAGGAACCGCTTTTACGCAAAAACTCGTCCGTCTCCAGATAATTCAAGTCGACAGCATCAGCTTGAAATGTATAGGTATTGGCAGCCGGATGCTCCACTTTCACCTGCATATCGCGCAGGAGTTGTATCAGGTTATTCACATCCAGGATATCCGGTACATTATGGATTGTCACTTTTTCCGGCGTAAGCAATGTTGCACAAATGACCTGCAAGGCTTCATTCTTTGCGCCCTGCGGAACAATCTCACCGGACAACCGGTAACCGCCTTCTATGACAAATGAACTCATCGGCCTTTACGTGAATAGTTTTTCTTGTTGTTCGTATTGTTGCGGGCGAGTATATCACGGCTTTCCGCCAGCTTATGTACCTCTTCATCCAAGATGATCTGACCTTCCGACAATTCGTCGAGGTCTTTGAATATCTTCCGATCATCTACGGATTCCTTGTTCCAGGTAAGGAACGATTTCTTCATTTGGGTAGCCAGCAATTTAATCAACTGGTCCTTTTCCACACCCGGTTCGAATTCGGTTGCTTTCTGGATCATTTTCTCAAGCGTCTTGCCGTAATGACGGTAACGTATACGCGAATTGTTATAAGGTATACGCGGAGGACGTGAGTAAAGGTCTTCTTTCTTTACGATCTCGTACGGATAATCGATATCCAATTTGAAGTCGGCCATGATAGCCAGGTGATCCCAAAGAATATGTTTGAAGTCGTTTACATCGCGTAAATGGGGAAACATGTTTCCCATGATGTTGATTATTGTGTCTGCACAGCGTTTACGTTCTTCCCTGTCCTGAATGGTAATGCAATAGTCCACCATATTCTGTATATTGCGTCCATATTCGGGCATAACCAATTTCTTTTCTTCTGTATTATATTTCATTACAAATTCTGTTTATCCGGCAAAGTTACAGATTATAATTGATTTAAACAATACGGCTCCTCCCCCGCAGAGTGTTAAGAAAAGCCTATAAAACCAAGGAGAAAGAAAACCGATTATAATATGTTTGCTTTCCTACTACTATTTTGAAAAGCCAATGAACAAACGTATCAAAACATGGCTGGACAAATGACTAAAATGACATCGGTCTGCAGATAACCGGTACACTAACTCGTTTCATGCCATCAACTAACTCCAAACACCTCAAGAACTAAATGATAACATATAGCAAAGTATCTATTGGCAGTCACTACCAATTGCCCATATGTAGTACTACCAATTGATGATAGATAGTACTACGTATTCGTGACAAGTAGTACTACATATAAATAATATGCTATATGCCTTGAATTAGTTTACTATGACTTCCGAGATAGTTTATGGTATGTTCCGGATCAGTTGCTTCTTGAGAACGGGCAGAGTCCGGATAGGATCATTTTGCATTTTCCTTACCACTTTGAGAAACAACGCTCCGAATAGGCACAAAAAAATTAGGGGACAAGGATATTCCCTGCCCCCTAATTGATTTTTAGTCCGTTATTATTTTGAATCTGGTGTCTTACTGAAAATGGCGTGAATACGCTTCATGTCGAACTTAGGGGTACGGTCGTAATAATAAATACCGTTTTGCTCCTGTTCCACATCCGTAAGCTGCGTATAGCAATAGCCCCAAATATCATTTGAGAGAGATAGCACAGCATCCACCTGGCCTTCCAGACGAGCATAGAACTCTTCCAGGGAACGAGGCGGTTCGCCATATCCCCAGGATGTATTCTGGGCGCTCTCCATCTGCTGCGACGGATTCCATTTGATACCGCCAAACTCATCCACCAAGTAAGGCATGTCCTTCTTGTATTCCGGGAAAGCATACTGGTCGGTATATTTCAGGCCGTTGTAACCGATATTCATCGGCATCAGATGGATTTCCCATTTCGGAGCTTCCATCAGTTTGCCACCGTTATACAGTTTCTCCTTCAACTTGGCGGGGTCCTGTTCGTAATTATGAACGGTCCAGATATCGGTTGCGATATGCGTTCCACCGCTTGCCCCATGGAAAGGACGCGTCGGATCGATCATTTTCGTCAGGTTGTAGAGGTCGTGCATCAAACGCGGATATTGCACACGGTCGGGCCAGAACTCCTCGTTGGTCGGCGTCCAGATCAGGAGTGACGGATGGTTACGGTCGCGCTGCACAATCTCACTCCATTCGGTAATGAAATTACGAGCCGTTTCCGTATCGTTACAATCCATCCCCCAGCTGGAAGCTTCCCCCCAAGTCAGATAACCCATCTTATCCGCCCAATAATAGAAACGTTCTTCGAAAACCTTCTGATGCAGGCGTGCTCCATTGAAACCCGCCTCCATAGAGAGTTCGATATCCCGTTTCAACGCCTCGTCACTCGGAGCCGTCCAGATGCCGTCGGGATAGAAACCTTGGTCGAGCACCAGGCGCTGGTAGTAAGGCTTATTGTTCAGATAAATCTTATTGCCTTCGATATGCACTTTGCGCATACCGGCATAACCATTGACCTCATCAATTATATTTCCATTCTTATCCAATACTTTGTACTCCAAATCGTAGAGGAAAGGACTTTCCGGACTCCAAGTTTTCATCTTCTTGACCGGAAGGACCACAGAAGACAGAGAGCTTGCCGAAACCGTCCGGCTGGCAACCACCTTGCCGTTGTCTTTCAATGTCACCTGCAATTTTCCACCTGCTTCCTTATAGAAACGGGGACGAACCACCAATTGCTGCTGGTCGATATCCGTCAGAAGCTGAACCGATTGCAATCCTTCCGGATGGACCGCTTCCATCCAGACCGTCTGCCAGATACCGGTCGTACGGGTGTAGTTGCAGCCATAAGAGGCGTATTGCAGATTCTGTTTGCCGGCTGCTTGTTTGGCCCCACGGACGTCGCTCTCCACATAAACAACCAGACTATGTGTCTGGCCTGGCTTTACCAGAGAAGTAATATCCACGGCAAACGAGGAAGTCCCACCGAAATGGCGGCTAGCCAAAACACCGTCGATATAGACTTCCGATTTATAGTAGACCGCACCGAAATTAAGCAGAATGTTCTTTCCGTTCCATTCCTGCGGGATCGTGATCGGACGCTGATACCAGAAATGATTGATAAAGTCCGTATATCCGATACCGGACAATTTACTTTCCGGGCAGAAGGGAACAGTGATCTTCTTGTCAAAACCTTTCGATTTATAGAACTCGCGTTCCATTCCTGAACCGCCGAAATCAAACGAGCAGGTCCATTCCCCATTCAGGTTGACCCAACCCGCCCGCTCGAACTGCGGACGGGGATATTCGGGACGAGGCATAGACCAGACAGAGGCCACGCACAGAAAAAGAGATAAAAAAGCTATGCTAATCCGTTTCATGCTTTTACTTTAATTCGTTAATAACTGACTGATTGGCTTTCTTTACAGCAGCTTCGTCGATCTTGATCACTTTGCGGTCGTATGTCATCAGACCGTTCACTTCACCTTCCACATCAGTTGTCTGCGTATAGACAGCGGCAGAGAAACCACGTTTCACATAATCTTTCAGGATATTGGCGTATTTGACATATTCAGCCGTCACTTCGTCGCTGTTCTTAAACTGCACATATCCCCAGTTGCGTTTGTTCCACCACAAATGGTTTTCTACCGGAAGGCCGATTCCACCGTATTCACCCAACACATTCACACGTTTCGGATCGAACAGGAACATATCGGGAGCCGGATAGTTATGCAGATCCAAGATATCACCGCAAGGACGATGGTTGCCGCCGCTTGCCGGGTTCACCAGACGGGAAGGATCGTAAGTCTTTGTCCATTCAGCCGCTTTTTCCGTTTCAAACTGTCCCCATGCTTCGTTGAAAGGAACCCAAACGACTACGGAAGGATTGGATATGCAAAGGTCCATGATCTCTTTCCATTCACGATAATAGTTGGCCTTGGATTCAGGTGTACGTTCATTGTCTTTTCCACCGTTATATACATGGTGATCCCAAATATAAGAGCCATGATCGCCGCTCGGCATATCCTGCCATACCAAGATACCTTCCTTATCGCAATGATAATACCAGCGTGCCGGTTCCACTTTCACGTGCTTACGGATCATATTGAAGCCCCAGTCTTTTGTTTTCTTGATGTCGAACAACAATGCTTCATCTGTCGGAGCCGTATAAAGTCCGTCAGGCCACCATCCCTGGTCCAGCGGGCCGAACTGGAATAAATCCTGATTATTCAACTGCATGCGCATAATGCCGGCAGCATCGCGTTTAGAAGAAATCTTACGGAAAGCCGTATATGATTTTACTTCATCCAGCACCTTTCCGTCTTTCGACAAAGAAACCGTCATATCATACAAATAAGGATTGGACGGGCTCCAAAGTGTCGGGTTTTGTACGGACAAACGCAATTCCTTTCCTTGAACACCTTTGGCCGTAGCCACAACCTGGCCTTTGTCCAACACCTTCACGGTTACGATACCGGAATTGCAGTCGCAGGAAGTTCCGACCGTCACATTCAACGTATTATTGTCAATATTGGAAATAGACTTTACCGAAGTCACATGGGCAGCAGCTACCGGTTCCAACCATACTGTCTGCCAGATACCGGTTACTGGTGTGTACCAAATGCCTTCCGGACGGGAAGTTTGTTTACCGCGCGGTTGATATCCCTTATCACTAGGATCCCATACACGGACAACCAGCTTCTGGTTGTTCTTTCCTGTCAGATACGGAGTGATGTTGAAGGAGAACGGAGTGAAACCGCCTTTATGAGAACCGATCAGGATGTCGTTTACAAACACGTCCGCTTTCCAATCCACCGCACCGAAATTTAACATGATGTCCTTATTTTTCCAGGCTGAAGGAACGGAAAAAGTACGCTTATACCATAATTCGCTGTTTTCGCCAACTTCTTTCTGTACGCCAGACAGAGAGGATTCGACAGCAAAAGGAACCAAAATCTTACCATCGAATGTTGCCGGTTCTACATCGCCAACCGGTTTGATGGCATATTCCCATTCCCCGTTCAGATTTTGCCAATCGCCACGTTCCAACTGAGGACGGGGATATTCAGGAAGGACATTCGCCGGATTTACCTGTTCCGACCACGGTGTCTTGATCTTATCTCCTACCGGTTTCCATTGAGCCTGTGCACCCAAGGCCAGTGCCAATGCACAACATACAAATAAGGTCTTTTTCATGATTTATACTTTATGATTTGTGAATGATTATAATTTTCAATTAATAAACTCCGGAGCTTCCGCTTCTAAAGAAGGACTTGCCCCTTCAACTTCCGGCCAGCCATCTCTCCAACGGATCCGATCCAACATCAGGACTCGTCCGGTAGGATGTTCACGGCTCACGGCATGATAGAGAACCCAGTCGTTCCCACGGTTGTCCGTAACGATTTCCGAGTTATGCCCTGTACCGACAAAAGCATCATTTCCATGAATCAGAACTTCGTGATGATTTTCCATCATCGGTCGTCCCTGTTTGTCGGTGTACGGGCCGAACAGGCTGTCAGAACGGCCTACAACTGTAGTATAGGTACTTTTCAATCCCTCACAACAACTCCCTATCGAGGCAAACAAATAATAATAATCGCCCCTTTTATGGATGTAAGTACCTTCGTAGGCGGTTCCGGCAACCTGTTTCTTTTTGGCTCCGTCCCGAACAGATAGGCCGTCTCCCGACAACTCTATCCCATAGATACCGCGGAAACTACCCCAAAACAGGTATTTTTTCCCGTTATCCTCCATGAAAAATTGGTCTATAGAATTTTGAACTTGAATTGTCTTGCTTCGGAACAACGGTCCCTTGTCAATGAACGGCCCTTCCGGTTTGTCGGATGTAGCAACTCCGATCCCACAGGTCCACTCACCTCCCCAGACGGACATGGAATAATACAATACATATTGTCCGTTAATATAATTGATATCCGGTGCCCATAAGCCTCCTTTCGGCTCGAAGGTCGGACGTGTTTCTTCCGTGAAAGCCGTTCCGATCTCCTCCCAGTCCACCAAGTTGCGTGAACGATGGATCGGCGTATTGCGGATATCTTCGGTTGCATACAAGTAGAAATAGCCATCATCCGCTTTGATGATGGTCGGATCAGGCAAACTGTAATCGATCACCGGATTCCGATAAGTGCTCTTGGCTTCCACCACTGGTTCTTCCGCCGGCTCAGGACGAAAAGAGGGTTTATACATCTGCTTTTCCAGCATCTTCATAAAAAAGCCCCCCACTACCGAACGGGCACGCATGTTGATGGACCGGCCGTCGGTAGCCTCATACCAGTCGGTCAGGGGTACGCGAGGTTCGGTTTCATTCACATATTTATAGGCGGGTGATAACAAACGGGAGAAATCCTCCTGCGTATCTGCCAAGCACGCTGTCCATAAAATCCAATCAATCTTGGTATAGGTCTTGCGGCTGTCAAGCGGAAGGCCGAACGGCTGTTGCCGACTCAAATAGAAAGCGACCTCCTTCCGGGCGATCCTGTCCGGAAAGATATGCAAGCCCAAAACTCTATCCCAAACCAGATTATACTTCTGGCTCCAAGTATTTTCCCGGTCGAATGTCAGCCGGTAATGATCTCCATCATCAGCCATCCGCTCCCATTTCTCTGCCATCTCGCGAGCGGCTGAAACATACCTGACAGCCTGTTCCTTATCTCCCAACATCTCGGCCAACTTTCCATATCCGGCAATCCCTATGATCGCCTTTATCGAAAGGTTTGCATTATGGGCCAGGTGTCCGGCAAAATCATCCGTACACAACTGATTTTCCGGATCAAGTCCCTCTTTCAGCAAATAATTAGCCCAAACACCCAACGTCTTCCAATGTTCACGAGCATAATCCGCATTACCTTCGCGCAGAGCGATGGCAGTTGTCAGAATCAACATATTCCCACATTCTTCGACCGGCATATCGAAAGGATATGTCTGCCCGTTGGCATGAGGATAGGTTCCGACATCATGGGCGGCAAAAGGCTTGTTCCATCGTCCGCTTTCGCTGTAATGGAAAATCGGATTCAGCATTCCTTTCAATAATTCCGGATTATAAAGTAAGAACAAGGGGGCAGACGGATACGTCACATCAACCGTACCGATCGAACCATTGCTAAAATTCTCCTTGGAAAGAAACAACAGATTCCCGTCTTTATCTTCTATAAGTTTGTGGGCCGCCACCGCCTGGCGGTAAGCAATGGCACAAAGTTCTGCATATTCTTTTCCACCGGCTTTTTCCGCGTCTTCCATCAGACGAGTGTCGAAATGACGGCAGCGCTCCATAACCGAACGATATTCCTTCGCTGATTCTTCAAATGCCTGCCGGATATTTTTCTTACCGTTATGTTTCCAATACGCCATCCGGTTATCCTTGAAATACTGGATGGCATACAAGTCGTCATAGCCCACCATCAGGAACCCGGCCTTCGGAGAAGAAGACACTGCCTCCAAAATATGGCTGTAGACAAGTTGTTTCCGATCGCCAACCTCCATCACCGTCTCCTTTTCCACTTGTGCCGCCAAATAGAAATAACCCCAGTCAATACGGACATCATCCCCTTTGCGTAACAAAACAGCCTGCTCAGCCGTTCCTGTCTTCAAATAAGAAATACCGTTTTCCACCTCCCTCTCAACCATGACCGCCTGATCCTCCGTGTTGACGGCCAAAGATGAAAAAGCTTCGACACTCACCCGTACCTCATGCTTCTTTTGATCTGCCGAACGAACCTGCCAAGAAATATAATTGACCGGCATGGACATCCGATCCAAATCATCCAGCAATAACGGAGCCGTAAAAACGACATCGAGCAAAACCGGACCACATTCAAATGTATAATAAGTTTGCGTGGGAAGGACATTCACAGACAACTGTCGGGCAGCAGTCGCAAAACGAACCGATGCTCCCTCTTCCGGTGTTTCCTTTCCCATGAAACGATAAGAAACACCATCCACATCCACTACCCCCAACAAGGCCTGTTCCTTGCCGGTCCAATGGCGGGTCACATCAGCATTCAATTCATCTGCAAACGACCAAACGCTGGTATATGGATCTACGGAAATAAGCGGATAAGAAGGAGCGCGCAATGCGTTCCTTTTATCCGGCTCAAACAAACTCCCTGAACCGCAGGACACGTTCAGCAGTATCCCTTGGCAACAAATCAATAGTATCAGAAAGGCCTTCTTCATTTCTAATAAATATATATATAATTAAACACAAACTGACTTGATAATAAATCATGTGCAAAGGTATTCTTTCGCCTTCTATCACATTTTCAATTATCAATCATTTACTTTCAAATATCAATCAAAACTACATGAAATCAGCTTGATACGCAAAACCGGATAGGATAACCGTTTTTCAAGCATCCTATCCGGCAATAACCTTATCACTTCAACCGAACCACTGGCGAATAGATAGCCTGATCCGCTCCGTTAGCCAAAACACCGACACGAGCGTAAAGGGCTTTTGCCTTTACTATTTCGGTATTACCGCTAATATCGGCAGAAAGATTCACGCTACCGGGAACGACATCCGAGAAGTCCTGACGGTACAAGTTGTTGACATCATCCGCAAATTGCGTCTTGCTTAATAACAACATCACCCGACTGATCTTCGCATCCGGCACAATCCTGTTAATCATAAACGACGCGTTCATTGCCGATCCCGTAACAGACAATTGTTCGTTCGAAATCATAAAATACGGAGTAACTTCCAGATTCACTTCCGTATGTCCTTTCAAATTCACGGTTACGGACTCATGATTATTCACCCACGGTCCGTTCCCGTCTCTTGTCGTCAAACGATATTCACCATCAAACAAAAGAGCGGAGAAAGTACCATCTTGTCCTACAAAAACAGAAATCGGATCATTCTTCTCATAACCATCCTGATACAACTGCAACTGGACTGCTTCGCCGGTTCCACGCAAGTTCAAAGCCTGTCCCTGATAAGTAACTCTACCAACCAGTTTGGATTCCGGCGCATCAAAATTATCTTTTCCACAGCCGGAAAACAATACCAGCAGTAAAATTACCGAAAAAATATTAGATATAATCTTCATACTCATGCATTTTTAATTATTGATACGGGTTCTTTACCAACTTAGGATTATTGTTAACCCAGCCCAAATCGAGGAAGTTGTAATAATTCTGCATCCGGAAATAACGTGCATTCGGAGACATGAACAAGAAGTCTTCCACAAACACCCACTTGCCGTCATTCGGGTCACCCGGTGCAACCACACGATACGGCCAAAGGCGACGGTGACGAGCCTGCGGATCATTGTTGTTTCCATTCCAGACCTTATCAGCCAAACGCCAACGCTTCATATCCCAATAACGATGGTCTTCGAAAGCAAATTCAACGCGATATTCATGCACGATATTCTCAAATGTAACAGTTTCCAACGGCTTCACACCTGCACGATTACGCACGGCATTGATAAATTCGGCTGCACGTCCGTTTTCCAGTTCGAAAGACGCTTCGGCCGCAATCATATAGGCTTCAGACATACGGAAACGAGGCATCCACATTTCGGAATTACGACCACGCGTCGATGCTCCAGGAGTTTCATCAATAAATTTACGATAATAAAAACCTGTCTTATTAACATACTGTTCATTAGACTCTTTCGGACCGTTCAATGCAGTCAAAGCATTTCCATTGGCGTCTTTAGAGTCCAAATCACCAGCTATCAGCTCCCATTCTCCATTATTCTTTACCAACTGACCTGCCTGCAATACGACCGGAACACTTTTCAATTCCGCACCCGGATAAAGGATAGTTCCCCATAAACGAGGATCACGGTCTTTGAATGGAGCATCAGACGAATCATAAAACTTAAATGTCCCATTTTCAGAAGTCACGACCTTACTATCCGTCCCAGGGGTATCCGTATCAAGCAATTCATAGGCTTCAACCAGATTTAAAACAGGACCGCCATAACTATTGTCAATATCCTCCGCATGAGACTTAGGAATATTATATTTCGTAAACTCAACAGTCTGCCCCGGATATTTATAATCCCGTGCCCAAATAACTTCTGTATTATTGTCTTTTACGGATGTCGCCTCATAAAAGTTTAATCCCTTATTGTCCGGACGCCGATCCTGCAGAATATAAGGACTGTCTTTAATCACATTCTCTGCGGCAGCCAAAGCCGTTTTATAATAATCAGATGCCTTATCAGCCGGAATCCCAACTTCCCCTCCCTCTGTTCTAATCGGAGTTGACATTTTATTATTATAATTAGCGATCGAAGCAGCATAGACAGCGGCACGCGCTTCCAACATCTTAGCCGTCCACCTATTTGCACGAGCAGAATTTATCTGTTTCTCCGCCGGCAATAAATTATAAACAGCCTGGCATTCACTTATGATATAATCATACATCTCTGCTTCCGTCGAACGTGGAAACTGCATCGTAGTTATATCCATACCAGATTGATAGTCAAACACCTCATCTCCGATTATCGGCATACCGCCCAAACCACGGCACATATTGAAATAACACCAAGCACGTAAAAAACGCGCCTCCCCTTCTAATGGAGCTTTCTCAGAATCTTTCAGGACTTCCGTTTCACGCAACCCTTTTAAAAACTGATTCACATTACGGATGAACGTATAATCATACACTCGCCAAAGATCATCTTCGAACGTAGAGCGTTGATCCGGTCCTCCATCCATTTTTGCCGCATCATCAATATAAGTCATGGAATAGCTATCATTTATGTGTTGTCCCCATGTTACGCGACCATAATAATTCGCTAAAACAGATTTAATCATCACCGCATCACCAAAAATCTGGTCATCCGTCATGATCTTATCTGGCTCACGATCCAAAAAATCACTACAAGCCGTTGCCGAGAACAAACAAACTGCCAAGGCCGACATTATATATATCTTCTTCATTTCTACCTAAAATTTAAGGTTTACACCAATATTTATAATACGCGTTGTCGGATATCCCAAACCATTTCCTTCCGTCGATTCAGGATCAATACCCGGAGCATTGGTAAATGTCAACAAGTTGGTCCCCGCCACATAAAAGCGCAGATCCGAGATCAACGCTTTTTCCACAATATGTTTCGGGAGCGTGTATCCTAACTCCAAATTACGTAATTTGACATACCGGACATTCTTTTTCCAGAAGGTACTGTTCCAATAATTACTGTGCGAACTATTTCCAATCAACAACATCGGATATTTTCCCGGTATCAATTCACTGTCTGCATCCCAAATATCAGACAAACGCCATGTGTCTTCCATATAATATTGCGGGTTGTTACCACCATCATGGAACGGGTTACGTTGTTCCCATTGCTGATACCAGGATCCCATCGCGCCACCGGTAAAATCGAACGCCAAATCAAATCCTTTCCAACCGAATGAAAAATTCAAACCGAAATTAAGAATCGGAGTGGAATCTTCCCGATATCCAATCGGACGTTCATCCAAACTATTAATCACACCGTCACCATTCACATCCTTATATTTGATGTCACCCGGACGAAGCGTCTTATTACCCTGACGGTCATTGTCGATCGGATAAGTGGCGATCTCTTCCCAACTATTGAACTGTCCGATTGCTTCCAATCCCCAGTTCAGATAACCGAAACGATGGTTCAACGAATTGCGATACACATCCCAAGAATTGGAGAAACGCGGTTTATACTGTTCCCAATCATAGAAACGGGAATACGTAATATTACCGCCGATAGAATATGTGAAGTCCTCTACCCGGTCTGTCCACCGAACAGCCGCATCATACCCCATGTGCACATCCGAATTCAAGTTTTCTTTCGGTAGGCTGAAACCGACTTCCGATGGCAACAGGACATCATAACGAGATGCAGGAAGCCCGTCACGCTGACGGCGGAAAAAGTCGAACTGCCCCGTCAAGCGATTATCCAAAAAAGCAACATCAAAGCCGACATCCAGAATTTTAGCCTTGATCCAAGACAATGTCGTCACCGGAAGTCCGCGCGGAACCGAACCTATCGTATATTTCCCATCAATAACAGAACCGCCATTCTTATAGTTATAACCGCTCATATAATCGAACGCCGCATATCCGGAAACGTTATCGTCACCCACCATACCGTATGATCCACGGATTTTCAAATCGCTGAAAATATTCGATAGCTTGGATTCCTTCCAGAAATTTTCTTCCGAAATACGCCAACCGACAGAAGCGGAAGGGAAGAATCCCCAACGATGATCAGGCGGAAATTTCCAAGATCCATCATAACGAGCCGAAAATTCAACCAGATATTTATTGGCATAATCATAGTTGCCACGGAACATCCACCCCAAACGTGCCTCCGTTTCATTACCCTCATCATTATATGTATCCATCGTCTCATAATCAATCAGATGTAACGCATTAGCCGTCGGAATAGCATGCAGCCAGGAAGTCGGCGTATCTCGCTTAATCGATTCAACCCCGGCAACAGCGGCCACATTATGATCTCCAAACCTTTTATTGTAAGACAGTTGAATATTCGACATCAATTTAAATCCGGCAAAACGAAAAGCGACACCTATCAAAAACGAAAAGCGATTTTCGGAGCAAAAACGAAAAGCGATGAAAATAATAAAGGCGATACTCGAAATAGTATCGCCTTTATTATTACATTGATGATGGGTTACACGTTCAAATCAAACTTTACATTCTCTTCCCCTGCCAATAATTGTTGCGTCTTTCCAATATTGTTTTCATAGATATGCACGTTCCCGAAGTTCAAGGTTATAGACTTTAAAGGCAGGTCTATCTGGCGTGCTATCAAATACAAATGATAAATATCAGCAGGAAGGCCCAGGTTGGCATCAGAACTTCGCTGGTAGGCTGATACGACAAGCTCCCCTTCTTCTATCTGAAATTGAACCAGACTAAGGCATGGGGCTTGGTTGCTTTCCGCATCGGTCGCACCAAGAAACAGCACATAGTTCTTACTGTTGCGCTTCTCCTTGTTGATTCTGTCAAGTAACGGCGGTAGCTTTTCAAAATAAGTCGGGTAACTGTTTATAAGAATGTTCCCGCAATAGTCCCACCAAGTAATCCCTGCCTCCCTGTATTTTCCGATATCCCTTTCACCTTGCATGAACAGCCCCAATTCGTTTCTCAGCTTCTTACGGGCTATATTATGCCCTTCGAATATCTCCAACAAATCCAAAGGAGTAAGATGTAACCGCTCGTTCAACAGATACGTGATACTGCCTTTCTTGTTCCGCTGCACCTTGCCACATTCAAGAATCCGGCTTAAAATGTCGTGATATTTGTTCATTTTCTCCATCTTTTAAATAGTATTAAAACAGTATTCAAACAGGAATAAAACCCAACTTAAAAGTTGCCTATCTTGCTGAAAATCTTTATATTTGTATAGTATTAAGCAGCTGTCTTATACAGCATGATGTCTGTGTAGGATGAGTTATAGTTCATGTGTGCGTTAAACTCCAGCCGCTGCGCTTCCTTGAAAGGATTTCCTATTGTTTTATGTCGGTCTATCCAGTCGCACAACTCAACAATGGAAGATTTGTTGGACGTGAAATAAACGTATTGCCTGTCGCATAGTATTGTCAGCACATCCAGATAATCGGACAGTTTCCAGTACATGTTATAAGTGCCTGTTTCGGTCGATAGATAAGGAGGGTCTACCAGGAACACCACATTCGGGATGTCCTTGTACTTTTCAAACAACACCTTGTAGTCGCAGGAAATGGTTTCTATACCTGCCAGATAATCGTCACATGATGGGTAATCCGTCTTTCTGACGTTGTTATAAAAGGTTTCCTTTTTCAGTTCTTCCAGGCTCAAACAGTATTTCATAGAGAACAACAGGGAAGCAGAGAGGGTGATATAATCGACAAAACCGCTTTTCTCCTCACACCAAAGGCGTGCGATAATAGCCTGTTTTATTGCCTCAGGAATGCGTTTGTCGCGTGGACATCCTTTTACCATATCGCGTATTTCTGCCAGCAGCGTATTGGTGCGCCCTATATTTTCCAGCCGCTGCCTGTAATTATCAAAGTCGTTATATATAACTGTCGCCTTCGGTTTTTCATGTCTGGTTATATGTGATAACAGACCGGAACCACCGAACAAATCGACAAACACGGCATCATCCGGATATTGTTTCAGTACTTCTTTGAATTTTGCCGCAAACATCCTTTTTTGCCCGACAAAAGGGAGTGGTGCTGATAAATGTTCTTTCTTCATATTCATGCTCTTTTGATTGTCTGACAAAATTCGCCCAAATATCGAATAAGAAAGAATTTGCCGGGAAAATCACACTGCACCGTTCTTGCAGTCTTTCGACATATACCTGATTACATCATATACCTTTCGTTCGCTAATCCGATATTTATCAGATAGAACGGCTACCGCATAAGTCGTCTTATTCCCTTCTCGAACCATTTTAGTAAAATCACGAAAAAGGTCAACGTATTTATAATCGCCAGTTTTGATTCCAACATCTGAAAGACGATGAAGCAATTCTTTATTGAAAGAAAGTATCTCGTATATTGTCATAATATCGAATAATTAAAGTATATTTGCAATGCCAATCACATATTTTATGCGCATAAAAAAACGCAACCACTCGAAGAAGGGCTTACGGCCCCGATCGTGGGTGGTTGCGCTGTTATGCGTAAGTATGTGATTGGCGTCTTATACTTTACTAAACCGGTCGGGGCTTTTTTGTACCCTTTCCCCCGAAAAAGGTTGATCATCTACACATCACGAGAATACATATTTCGTCTTATTGCCTCCGAATGTTTCCCGTTTGATTACCGTTTCAAAAGGCAGTTCGCCCATTTCCTTAATCTGGTCGAGAATGTTTTTCATCTCTTCCGATGCAGTTATGAACTTTCCTTTTTGACCATCCAGTTCATACTGGACCACATACCGACCTTCACCTTGTTTTGTTTTGATGTCGGTTTCAAAATCTACAATTGTAACCTTGCAGTTCTGAAGGTTACCCAAAGGGGTAAGATTTCCTTCGAACCGTTTCTTTCCGTCAGCCGGTTTGTAAGTGACGCCTAAATCTTTAAATGACTTCATATTTGTTAGTTTAAAAAATAGATGTTTGCTATTACAGTGTTTAGCCCATCCCCAGAACGATGCAAGAACAACGTATTTACGTTTTTTGCTTTTAACTTTATGCAGTCTCCGGGCGACCTTTTGCTTTATATGCTTACGCACCAAAACATAATCGTGCCTGGTAACATAGCCTAAGAAGTCAATACCGCGGGCTTCCACCGGGAATATCTGCCAGTTCTGTTTGATGGTCAGGTGAAGTTTATTTTCTACCAGGGAACGTAATTTGTCGAAAATGTCATGCAGATACGCTTTATTCGGACCAAGAACGACAATATCATCACAATACCGGAAATAATACTTTACGCCCAATTCCGCTTTCATGTAGTGATCCAACAGGCAAAGGTAAAAGTTACCGAGCAACTGGCTGGAGTGATAGCCAATCGCCAGACCGGGACCATAACTTCGGATAATACGGATAAGGGTCTGCATCAGTGTTTCGTCTTTGATTTTACGGCGGAGCAGTTCTATCAGGACATCCTGGTCGATGGAATGGTAGAACTTCTTCAGGTCAAGTTTTAGGCAGTATTCTGTATTCGAACGGTCTTTTAATGCTTTTCGAAGCCTGTTCAAACCGTCGTGAATACCACGCTTAGGCAGGCTGGCATACGTGTCGCGAATCATCATACCGCCTAAAACTTCCCTGTAAAGAACAGCCATTATCGCGTGAAGGGCAATACGGTCTTTAAATGGCAGGGACTGGATTTCACGAACCTTACCGTTTTCCACCACTTCAAATTCCCGGAAACCCTCCGGCGCGTACTCGTCTGACTTTATTTCATAGGCAAGGTCAGCCAGAATTTTATCCCGGTTCTTTTTGAATAGGCGAACGGTACGGGTACGCTTCTTGCCCCGCATTACCATGGAGAAAGCCTCCAGAAGGTTGCTTTCTTCCACAATCTTTTCTATCAAATAACCGTAACGCTTCATTTAATTGTCGCTTTCAGAAATTTATGTGCTTCGAGAATTAACCTACCACACAATATAACCCAATTTATTTTTTGCCAAGAGGCAAGGTGCATTCCTCTACGGATCAGATAAGGGAACACGTCCCAGCCAAGAGCCGTAATATAATTTTCTTTTCCTGAATATGAGACGCGAACCGTAGTTCGAATTCGTGTTCGAGGCATCGTTATTCGCATTCGCATACGCTACACCGCCATTCGTATTCGAGTCGTTATAGGAGCGCGCCAAAACAAGGGCCGGAGGAAATCTACCTGTATCTTAACATTACATTTACATTTTTACGTTTACATTACAAATGTACTCCGTTTTTCGGGGATTCCCTGATTTTCACAAGGAATATAGAGAAATGCCACGAAAATTTTCGAAATTCGACCGGCTTACGCCGGTATTTGTATCAAAGCACTGACAGTGCTTTGAACGCACTTACGCTCTCCGCTTCGCGGATAACGCCCCTGAAAGCGAGACGCGAACCGTAGCTCGAAACCGTGTACGAGGCACCGTAATACGCAAGCGCACACGCTACACCGCCAACCGCACTCGAGTCGTGAAAGGAGCGCGCCAAAACAAGGGGACCGCCGGAATTTTGATAATAGTAATCTGAATAGTGTGTAGTTTCGCTGCCACCGACATTTGTCGGAACCATGTCAAAAAACGGTCCATTTTCTGCCGCAACATTCGTTATCCAACCATCAGAAGTTCCGGCGTTCACATTTCGAGTAGAACCGTCCGGATCTGTGATTTTCCATACACGATTATTAATTTCAACACCTTTCACCCATTCGTAAATGCCACCGAATACACCTTCCAGACCAAGACCGCAAACATACTTACTTGTTTCATTTTTTGTATCAGTTATTCCCGTTGAGTTACTTGTTCCCGTCATTGTAGCGGAAGAACCACTAACAGCACCGCCTGTCCCAAGAACCGCCTGTAAATTTCTATTGCCATATTTGGCGTATAACATAAAGGCAATGACACAATGCTGTTGAAAGTCAATACGCTGGTAACCCTGTCCGCGGGCGTTTGCGAAATTATCAAAACTGGTGGTTGATTGGCTTACTGTTGGGCGAACCCCGCTACGGCTATACAGCTTATTCGAAGTCATATAACCTTTATAAGCACCTACAAGGCTTCGCGGAACATGTTTGAACGTTCCATCCACATTATATTCTGCGAAACGATAACGGAATTTATTACTATCCACCGACTCCCATTTGTAATAGAACTCCGGAAAATCCACCATTACGTCACCCTCTGTTCCGTCCAGTTTGGCAGCTGTTCCGTCCTCATAATAGTTGCTATTATCATCCCTTAGATATGCGATTGACACTTCACCATCGGCCGTTTTCTTGCACAAGCAACGACGGAACTTAGATAGTATTGTTGCAATGACGCCACTGTTAATTTCGCCTGTTATATTCTGCGGATCACTCTTAGATTTATCAAAAACAATACCGGCATCCTTGATTTTTGCATACACGAAAGACACGTTTCGACTGGTCTGATTTGCTGTAAACGACTGGTCCGCGGGTTTGGTATATCCGGTAAAGCTATCGACTGAAACAATATAACCTGTACCGGTCGGCACCTTAACAATGACCTGTGGGCCCTTGCCACTGCCCAGAACTTCACTGCCGGATGTCTTTTTTACAGTTACGGTACGTCCGGAACAGTCCGCCCCATCGTCCGCACTGACGTTTACCGTTATTTTCTCACAGGAATAACTAAACACCACCTGCCTTTCGTTCCCGCCGACGGCAGTGAAGCTTTGCTTTTGGGGGGATGTGTAGCCATTCACCGATCCGGCTGACACTTCGTATGCCATGCCGACCGGTACTTTCGTTTCCAATGCCGTGCCGTTCCATGTCAGCTCCTGCGTCTGGTCGGAATACTTCACCGTGACCTTCGTCCCGTTTAATGCCGCATCACCACTGCCCTGGTTGCTCGATAGCGTGATTACCGCCTTTTCCTGATAGGCTGACGTGCCACCGCTTCCGGCAATACGCCAGTCAGCCTTGCCATCCTTGATGTCATAAAGCTGGTAGAACACCCAGTCCGATTCGTCCTCCTCATAGACACGGCACTGCTGGCCGATGGAAAAGTTGCGAGCTTCACCGTCTCCCTCAGGGGTATAGGTAAGCGTATCTTCCGTTGGGGTAGACTCCAGTGTCGGAGTCTCGGCGAACTTGCCGTCGAGAGACGACACGAGGCTCTCAATCATTTTAACCTTCTCCTCAAACGTGCCGAGCGATTCGTAGAACTCCTTTTCTGTACCCTTATAGCCACCCATTTGTGCCGCCTGCCATGCCGATAAACCGTAAGTCGGGAGATCGGAATAACAATGCTGGCCGTCGGATAGTTTGGTTATGATTTTGCCGTCATCACGGCGTTCAAACAGCCAAACGTTTTCTACCGGAACCGTTTTATCCGCTTCCCACTCGGCCGTTGTTTTTACAATTTGCTGATAGACGTAAACGCCTGTTCCTGATTCGTTACTCATTTCAAATACCCTTCTTTAATGATTATACTTGCTTTTGTAAAATTCGTTTGACCGGTCAAATAAACCGCCCCGCTGTGTGAACCGCCACCACCCGAACCTTCGCCGGTACGTTTCCACACGGCTTTGCCTTTGGTGTTATCGTGGCATTTCCAGAACGTTTTATTACCATATTCATCCACCGTCCAGACCTCCACACCGATGTCATAGCCGTCATCGTTCACTGTAGGGATATGATCTAAGTAAGACGGCATTTTCTTTTCCAAGGCGGTAATGCGTTTCCCGGCTTCCACATCAGCCTGTTTCAACAGTTCGATGGCATCCGATAGGGTTTTGTCCGCTTTCTTCAGATCTTCCAGTTGTTTTAATATATTGGTGAGCCATACCGCATTGACTTTATCGAAAAAGGTTGACGCTCCAGTCTCCTGTATTTCTATACAATCCCCATCCTCTGGTTTTACTTGTACGACTTTGGCGAAATACTTCACCGCGATATCGCGTACCACATCGTCGGCGTATTCTCTCTGGATATGTTCCTCCGCCTTCACCAGATACACCGGGAACACTTCCACCGTTTCCACCGCCTGGAGCGGAAGCACCATGCCGCCGATACTTACCAGCCCGGCGGCTATACTGTTTTCTTTTACCTGGCAGCCGCATATCACGCAGTTGCCATATTGCGAAAAGAAGCCGTCGGCAACGGCCAGACCTTCCCCTTGAAGCTCCAGCAGGTCGTTGCCCGACCACTTCCTTACGCCTGGTTCCTGTACATGTCGTTTCATTTCTTCATTATTATTTTATAGGTCCTATCTGCAATCTTATATCTTTCTATTTCAGCTCGTACAAGGTTCAGATCCACACCAGCCGGCACATAAACGATAAAGTCCACGTCCTGGAAACTCTGACCGCCTTCACCCTCCAGGGCGATTTCTTGCATAGGTTCGAACAACACCCAGTGCGCCGGTTCCGAGTTTAGCCCGATGGCAAGAAACTGGTCCTCGTAGCTCTTTATCAGGATACCGCCGCCGAACGTTTTATTCAGGTGCCCTTCCAGCGAACGATGCTGGCTCGTTACGTGAACCTTGTACCGGTAATAATCACGCCAGGTGGAAAAGGCATCCCAAACGCTTTCCAGGTCAGCCAATGCCCAAAGCCACCTGAGGCGGTTTTGCTGCCTGCGGTGCGGGGCAACGTACTGGCGGATAATTTCCTTGAAGTTCAGAATAATGTTCATAAGCTAAATATCATTAATGGATACCATTTCCAGTTTACTATCCTCCGTATAGTTGAAATATCCTGCATGTAAGGTCGCCATCGTGTCTATAGGAATAAAATCTTCATCTTCCGTACCCTTGCGGGAAAGGGCGACCATTTTTGCCGTTACAACGCCTGTTACTGCTGTTACTGCTTCCAACATCTTGTGCGAATATATCACACCACCGAACTTCTGCGCCGTCTTGAACTCCTCCAGCGAAGCCAGTACTGCTTCCTGCACACTGTCCACCGGATTGGCGGGGTTATAATAAACTTTTATGTCGTACCTGACTTCGTCGGCATCTGTCGAAATAACCTCAGATTTCGTACCGGCAAACTTGATGGCGTCAATGTAGTTTTTGAAGTTCAGAAGCTGGTTACTCGTTAGCGGCACAATTTTACCTTCTTCATCTTCGGTTGCAACGCGGAACATAATTGTATTATCCTCAGCCACATTCACAGAGGCAATCTTAATAACGCGTGCGGTTTCATCCACCATCGGATATTCCAAAAGTCCGGTCACGGTATCAAAAACCAGCTCGTGGCCCATTTGGAACTCATAACATTTGTCGTTATACCAGGTAACGGTTCCGGCCACTTCTTTTTCTGCGTCTTCGTCCATTTCCTTTTTGAACGTGTCCAACACAATTTCAAAAAGATAAATTCCATAGGCCATACAATGTACCCAGAGCCGCCATTCCGAGGTAGCAGAGGTGGAAAGAGTGAAGGAAACCTTCAGCCTTTCCGTGATGCTTTTTTCTATTTGCTCAATCGTTCTTGCCATTGCGATTCCATATAAGTGGTTATACTTCGGTCTATTTTCTTAACAACCGTCTTTCTGACAAGGCGGCTTTCGTCATCAATCTGTACGGTAGTTCCGGGAGCCAGTTTTATATCAGGATAAAACGAGCCAAGTTCACGACCTGACTTTACAACCGCTGACGGATCATTTTTCAAGTCTGGATTGTTGAAGATAATTTCACTTATAGCTTCTGCCGTTCCATATTGTTGCAAGGCTATATCCAGCAGCAGCTGGTCGTTTTCAACTTCAATCGTTTTCATATTGAGCCTCCACATTTAAGTCATTTGAGTAAGTAGCAAATGCCACCTTTGACACTTTCATACCGTCGGCCGTAAACTCCTTGCGCGTGGCTCTGAGCAAGCCTTCCGGGTCGTTGTCCATCATATAATTTACAGCTCCGACACCGGCTTCCGCCTTCTGCCGTATATGGCCCTTGTCCGAATACAGCAGGTCGCGCTGGTGCTGGTAGGTACTTTCCGCTATCAGCAAATCTCCGGTCGTAAAATCCAGGTCACCGTCAGGCTGTTGTTTATAATCTTTCATAGGCTTTATGATATAGTATTGCCAAAAGTACCGGTCACAGGCCCCATCGAAGTTGTCAGGCCGGCTGTATAAGTAATTGTCGCGCTTTTGATGGCGTTCATAACAGCATCCGCCAGCTTATCCGCCACCTTGTCGATAGCCCCTTCCCGGTCTTCGTCCTGCTGGTCCATTACCTGGGTAAAGGCTTCCTTTATCTCTGATTTGATTGTCGCTTTTACTAATGCCATAATTTATCCCTCCATATAATTAGGCAAATCCGCCTTAATCTGTTGAAATGTCGCCATATTAATAGGTACGCCGGACGGACCTACAGCCGTGGGGACTGTCAGGGCACAAATCCCGTCCAGCATTTGTTCCAGCGTTTTCTTTAGTCCTGAGCCACCACGGGTGATAGTCACACCGCCTGTAGATGTTTTAACGGTCGTCGAGTCGGCGGTAATGGTGAGCGCGTCCGCTTCATGGAGGGCTTTCACCTTGTCATTCGTCACCTCCAGCTTTTCCGCGTCCACATGGACGGTTATCTTTTCGCCTTTCTTGATGTCGATGTTTTCGGTATCGATGATTACTTCCAAATCGGTATCGGTAAATATCACCTTGTCTATCTCGGTGAATTGGCATACGAACAGTTCATTGCTTTTCCCGATCCGGCAGACAAGTACCGTGCTATCCAGCCGGGGAATGAAGGCGAAGCCCTGCAAGTCGGGGTTCACCAGACCGCGAAGGCGCACATCGAAATAATCCACCTGGTCATCGCGTTTGACGGTGCAGGTAAATTCTTCCTCGTTCACTTCGGTAACGGTTCCCTGGAACACCTGGTCGCCGCCATCGCCGAACCGCTGCTGGAACTTCCGGCGTAATTCTTCCATTTCCTTGCTCATGCCTTGATACCTATTTCAACGGTGCGACGCCCGCCACCTGTTCCGAAAGACGTTTCCACGCTTTCGATAAAGTAGTCACCGCTCCGTTCGTTATACACTTTGTCCTCGATGCTTGCCACCATGCCAGGAAGGGCGTAGGGAAGCAGGAAGGTTGTTATCTTGCCCCGGTAGCCGTCGAACGAATACCGTTTCAGTTCTTCCTGGGCAAGTGTTTTCAGTTCCGCCGCGTCTTTCACGTCGTAATAGTAAAAGGTGCGCGTTTCACCGCCGTCCTCGCCCAGCTCGCCTTCTATCTTCGTGCCGTCCTTGTAATAGCAGACAGCCTTTACTTTCAGCTTTACATCCTCGGCCAACTGGTATTTCAATTCGTTGTCGCTGATTACATTTTCCCGGAGCACGTATTTCACCGTTTCGCCTTTCACGTCGTTGGCCTTGCCGACATGGAGCTTTCCATTGATGTCGAACCAAGCCACAAGGCCGTATTCCTTTTTCAAGAAGCCCAGAACCCAGCTGCCTGGCTTGTTGTTCACGACGAAGTTCTTCAGAGTCAGGTCCACCACTTCGCCCATCTGGATTCCCGTTAGAATGGTGTTCAAACAGTCTTTGAGTGTCGTTTCTTTTTTCGAGAATACGCAGTTCAGGAATCGCAGCTTGTAATACTCGTCCTCACATTCGATCTCCAGCGGCACCTTGTAATTGAGCCGTTTCACATAACCAACGAACTCAGTATTCAGGCTTCCGTCATACCCCAGCTTGACTTCCACCTTGTCGCCCACCTTTATGGCCTGTGCCGTCTCAATATGTGTCGGGGGCTCTCCGGAATGTTTCAGCACAGCCGTTACTGGTACCTTGATTGTAGCGGTTGCCATCAGGTCGTACAGGCTTCGTTTCACTTTCACGTCGTGTACTGACTTAAAGGAAACCGAACCGATTTTTATTTCACAACACAAAGCAAACATATCATTCCAGTATTAATTCAAAACTCCGGTCCGTTACCAGTTCCATCGTGAACACCTGCGCCGTCTCGCAGCCTTTCATTTCGGCAAAGTCGATGCTTTTTATCACGACCTTATCCTCTTCGTCCAGGAATATATCAGTCAGGGCGCATTTGAGCGTAACCGATTCGTTGATGTTGTACAATTCATTCAGGGCGTTGATCTGCTGGTCGGGAAAATCCACGTCCAGGCAGACACCGGCGATGCGTATTTCGTAATCATCGACCGAAATCAACTCCTTGACCGTACCCTTGCGACCGACCATCGCCGTTTCCACGATGCTTTTCTTTCCACGGATGGAAATGACGGCGTTCGGTATCTCGTATTCCGTCCCTTTATGCTCCAGCACGATTGGCATAAAATACCAGCGTCCCTGTGCGTCTTTCTTCCGGAGCGTGGAACCGAAGTCGGAACTGGTCTTTTCCGAAGCCTGTTCGCCGGGGTATTCGTAGCCGTCCGCCTTATATTTGCTCGGCGCGTCAGGAATAAAACCGCCCGGATAAGGCAGCCCCTTATAACCGATCACGTTGAGCAGCATATCGCCCAGGTTGAACTGACTAACCCGTTTAAACGTCTGGGCTACTTCTTTAACTGTGTATTTCGTTGCCATATCTTAACCTTCGCTTAATTCTTCCAATATTCCCAAAATTTCGGCGCGGATTGTTTCACCGCCTTTCTGGTCGGTATTGGCGACATGGATAACCACTTCATCGCATACCTTACCAATCTGGTACGTCCTACCGTTGTTATTATAATTCCGACTATTGTCAGCGGTGAACGTGTTATTCGTTTCCCGGATATTCTCTACGTTATATGCGTCGGAGATATTCGGGACCGGAATGTCCGCGTTCCGAATGTCCGGGGAGGAAGCCAGCACAAGTGGTACAGACACGACCGCAGCGATTTTCCGCACGTTCTGCATTATGTCGGCGAGGTAGTTCGTCTCCCCGGCATCATACGTCTGGGAGCTGTCGTCCACCTTGGCTGAGACGGGGGAAACGGCCATCGGTACAGCCTTACCTCCCACAGCTGCCACCGGGGTGACGGAAAGGCTTATCGGTTCCAGTTTCCGGGTGATGGCGGTGTATTCGGCCGTCTCGCTCAGATTTTGGATATTGTCATCCAATCGTATGGCATCACGTTTCTTCTTGCCCTTACTGCCTACATCCTGCATCTTTCGCATCAGGGATTCGTAGTCCGGTGCCTTCGCATTGGCTGCGTCTGGTACCTGGGGCACTTCGGGCATCAGTTGGTTGGCGGCCATTGCGTCAATTTCCTGCCCGGATGCAGCCCAGCTGTCACGCCCGGCCTGCTTGCCACGTTCCCAAGCCTGGGAATAGTTCCCGGACTGCATAGTGTTGTAGGCAACTGATACCGGGTTAGCTCCAAGAATTCCCTCTCCGATATCCTTGAATCCGTCTTTTGCGAGTGTGGCGGCTTCCTTAAAATTTCCCTTCAGCAGGCTTACAATGGCCGAGCATACACCGCCGATTCCTGATAATACTTGTTTAAACGGTTTAACGATACTGTCAAGAAGTGTTCGCCCGAACTCCTTTATCACACCCCACACTCCAAGAACCGTAACGCGGAAGCCTTCAAATTTCTGCCAACAGAGTGCAACAATACCAACTACGGCTCCGACAGCAGCTGCTATCCAACCGAGTGGAGACGCCATGAATGCGGCATTCAATGCCAACTGTGCAGCGGTCAAACCTCCTGTTACAGCCGTTTGTGTAATATCCAATACCTTTTTTATTCCACCGATTACAACCGCCCTCTGCGTCCAGGCATAATTCAAGGCCATCGCAGCAGAAAGTATTCCCAGCGTGGTAGTCAATCCGGCAATAATCGGGTCGCCCGCTTGAAGCAACGAATACCAACCAGAAAAGAATCCGATAATGGTATCCATTACGGCAGATACCCCGGAAAGAGCGACTGCTGCGACGGTAAGGCCAGCACTAATAACCGGTAACATGATTTCGCCAACCTCAGTGCCAATATTCTTGAACTGGTTCCATACCTCAGTTGCCTGTTGTATAGAGTTACGGGAATAGCCAAGGGCGGCGGCTGTTTCCCCTGTTGAGTTAGACACATCACGCATGGATTCAGTCAGCTTCTGTGTGTCTGACATCAATACGGCAAATGCGCTTTTGGCCTCTTTGTCAACCAATCCAAACTGCTCCAGCATGGATGACTTCTGTTCATCCGTCATGCCGCCAAGAACTTTCTGAAGGTCAGTAAATATATCAACCACGCTACGTATCTTACCCGTATCATCGAACACGTCAATACCGGCAGCTTCCATCTTCTTTCTGACATCCACACGTCCAAGTACGGAAAAGGCGTTTTCCATTAGAACGGCAGCCCTCTCAGCCGACTGGCCTTTACCTGTCAAATAGGCAAAGGTTCCTGCCACCTCTTTATAGGCAATACCCAGATTATCGGCTCCTGCAATCAAGTTCGGCATGTACCGCGCAAAATCAGCAAATTCTCCTGCTCCAACACGCTTTGCAGCGAAGAAGGTATCCAGTACTTCCTGCGCCGTTGTGTTCTCCTTACCCACGATAGAGAGCGTCTGTGCTAACGCCGCCGACACGGTATCAAGGTCTGTAAATCCAGCTTTGCTGCCTTTAAGTGCCGCATCCAATATTTGAAGGGATAACTCGACATCGTTCACCTGCGAATTAATCGCTTCAAACCCTACCGGGACAACCTGAATGTCCGACTTATTCTCAGCCGCAATCTCTTTAAGTCTGTTTTTCAGATCCTTCAACCCGGATTCATCAAGCTGTGCGGTAATATTGACGTTAGCCATCGCCTCGTCAAAATTCATACCCGCAGCACCGGCCGCTCCTACAGCGGTTATACCGGCCACGAGTGGGTTCTTCAACAGGCTGGCACCTGGTATCGCATCGAAGGCTTCCGACACCCACTTCTTAAATTTACCACCCCCGGCAGCTGTCTCCAGCTCGTTTAATTCGTTTGTAAGTCTGGAAATCTCACGGTTATACTCTTTTATGGCCGGAAGATTGTCAGCCGGTATCCATTCCTTCTCAGACTGTAAAGCGTCTATCCGAGCTTTCAGTGAGCCGATGGTCTTTCCCGTGTCCTGGAATACGTCTTCTGCCGACCTAACTTTTTCCTGTACGCCGGAAAGGGCCGACCTCGTTTTCTCCGAGGTGGCCGTTATCCCTGCCAGTTTCGCGCTGATCTGGTCACGGAGCGAAAAGATGTATTCTATCTTGTTTGCCATAAATCACCCATGCTTTTAATAAAATCGTATTTTACCCATTCGGCCAAAACAACCTGCAAGCCCCATTCTTCGTCGCCTAGCGTTGCCGGGTCGATATGCAGATAGGCCCGGATCAGGCTGTCCGCAAGTAACAGCCAGCCGGATCTGTCTGCTATACTTGTCCGGCTTATAATTTTTTTAATTCAGCCTCCTTGATTTCGACCAGCTCACCCAACTTTGCAGATACGCCAAGAAACAAAGAATCGTCGCTCTTGATTTCCTCATCGCCAGCCAGCCAGCAATTATTCAACAGGATTTCGTTATACTTCATCGGGTCGTTTTTTCCGACCACGGCAGCCGCGCTGAGTGCCTGGCGGCTGGGGCGTTTCAAATAGGCAACCTTGTCGCCGACTGTGACACAGAACACGTCGCCCCATTTCTTTTTCCACGCTTCGATTTGTTCGGGGGTAATTGTCTTGTTGTTTTCTTTTTCGTTCATAGCTTTATACATTATAGCAGTTATACCACATTATATTCCACATCACAGGCAATAAAAGGCAGCGCATGTTCCGAATACAGGTCGCCTTCTTTAATACTGTTCGGAGCTTCCGTTATGGAAGCATTTATTACCTTATCAGTCTGCACTACGCCCGTTTCCGAAATATAGGAAACAATAACATCAAATTCCAGGTCGGTTACATCATCGTAGCCTTTAGCTTTTGCGGCCGCTTGCATAGCAACCAGTTCAGACTGTAAGACGGTAATCGTTCCCTCATACTCTTTACGGCCCATTTGTATGCCACGTGCCTTTTTACCTGTTGCATACAAGGCTTCTTTTGCCCGTTTGGATTTGTACTCAATGGCACGCAGCCCGGCTACAGGTTTGCCGAGCAATACCACATTTACATCAATCCATGCATATTCTTTTGAATTAAAACTTGCCATCACTCACTTGTATTAAAAGGGTTATCAAATGACAGATCCACATTTATTTCTTTCAACAAAGCAGTAGGTACAACTTTAGCCTGTACTTTTAGGGCATTTGTCGAAATCAAATCCTGGTTAGGGTCTATGTAGGCGGTAAATCCGGAGATTTCGCCTTCCATATTCGTATTGACGGCACGTATCAGCAACTGTTCGTAATACTTGCATACAGGTTGCGGCAGCTTGCCGGTATCCGGATCAACGGCCACACTGTCCAGTATTTCGTCAATATAGGTCTTGTAACATATTACCAGAGCCTTCTGGATAACGCGTGTCAGGCTTAATCGGTGGTAGTCGTTGGTCGTGGCTACCGCCGTCGGGTCATCATTCAGGTAATAGCCGTTCTTCCCGATATAGGTGCGGTAGAAAATGTACCCGGCATCGTGCAGGGCATTCCATAAGCTGTAACTTTCCTCCGGTTTCTTTCCATTCGTCAGATAACCGTCTGCTACCAGACTACCGTCACGGACACGGGCCAACGATATATTTACCGCACAAGTGGCAAGGCGTCCCAATACCCTGCCGATAGCCGCCGAGTAATATTTGCTTTCCCCGTAGATACCGTCCGATGCCATCACAACGGACACACTGTCCTGACTCCCTTCGCGAGGCTGGTATAAACTATCTGTCGTACCATTCCAGGCAAGGGCTGGAAGCAAGACCACAAAGGGGGCAATCTGTTTCAAATAGGATTCTACAACCTGTTGGGCCGCTGTCACGGCTGTTACTACGTCCTGGTCAATACCACTTGTAACAGTCGGTTCATACGCATCTTCCGGATTACGATTTATACCCACCAGGCGGATACGTCCGGCCGCCGAATCAATAAGCGTTTTTAGCGGGGACCCGTCTTCCATTGAACAGATTTCGGTCAAAGTCTTAGCCGCATCAACTACCAACAGGTGCAGTTCCGCGCCATCACCGGCTGATTCATAAAAGCCCAGCACTTCTTTATAGGCCAGCGGGTTATTTTCTGCCGTCAGTCCCAGCTTCTTCAAATCGCTGGTTGAGGCAATCACATAGACCTTGTTAAGCTCCAGAGTGGATGAAACCGCCGTACCCGTCAGAATCAATCCGGCAATACCGTCGTCAGATAATGTAACAGCTCCAATATTGCCGTTACCTAATGTTATGTTTACGTTTGGCAAACTCATTTTAATTATGTTTTAATAGTTTTTGAACACCTTTCAAACCAAGCCAAATGGCCAGAATAGAAAGCGATAATTTCCCGATCCGTATCCAGGTTTCCTGCCACCAGGTAATGTGGTTCACCTCTTTTATCACCTCGACTTCCTGTGGCACATAGACGATAGAATCCTTAGCCGGAAGATAAACCGTATCGTGTACGGCTTCCAGGTTGTAATCCAGTCGCCCGTCTTCGAACGTCAGGTGGCTGTTCATGCCTTGCGATTTTAGTTCGTCGTATGCTTTCAGGATAACCCGGTTATTGCTGTCACACTCGAACAGGGCGGTCAGAAGGGCCGAATCCGGGGGCAGATAGACCGGAACCAGTCGTTCGGTAACAAGATTACCGGGTAGGCTCACGAGAGCGCGGCTCGCATTCTTCGGCCCTCTGCAGCTCAATACGCACAGGGCAAGCAGCAACATGAGGGCAGTTATTGACTTTCTCAACAGCCCGGCGAAGTCGGGCCAGTTCCTTACGTATCGCATTAATCTCTTTTTTTAGCGGTTCGACAACTTGTTCCATCAGGATAGACATTCCATTTTTTACATTTTCCAGTTCGTCGCCCCGTGTATCCGCCTTAGATGCTTCCACCTGCGCCCTTAATCCTTCTACCTCCGCCTCATACTTTTTGCGCAGCAGTTTAGCTGTAAGCCACGAGCTGAACGGTGCGGTAACGATTGCGGCGATTATGGATATTATTTCTGGTATTCCCATCCTGATTTCACAGAGTTACATTATTTGTTCAACAATTCCCAACCGGCTTCAACGTCTTTCATTACGGCCGGGATACCATTTTCTACCTGGCTTATCGCAGCGGCAAAGGCGCACATCGTACCTTTATCGGCCACATCCGGAACAAACGTCGTGGGAACTTCCATTTCTTTGCAAACACGCGTAATATAGCCTGAAGTATTGTTTTCGCTTCGTGGAGCCCACCGGTTGATAAAGTCCGCTATTGTTTTACAACCGTGCTTATGACGATAATTCTGCAATAGCTTTATCAACGCACGATAGCCGTGTGCCATATCTGTAAATTCTTCAAACGTGTTGTCCCTCTTTGCCATAGCAGGCACTTCTCCCTTCCAGTCGGTAGCATCCGAATTGCGGATGTTACCGGGATTATTATTTCTGATACCTCGCGGAGTGCCCATAATTATGCGCTTTTATATTCTGACATAATAGCTCCCATCGCGTCTTTCTTTTTAGGAAGCACGATAAAGTAATGACGGAAGTTCACAAGGCTTCGCTGGTTAAGCGGGTCTGTTTTTGCCTCCGAGTAATACATCTTTGTGCTGCCCGCTGCTTTAAACACGCGTTTGGTATAGAAGGCAACTGAAGCCTGATATTCATTAGTACTTGCTGCCGTTCCGAATGCAACCTTTGTTCCGGCTGTCTTGTAAACCGGATTGTCCGAATACTCGTACACCTCGAATCCGTACAGGTTGGCAATTTTACCGGTAGTATAATTATAATACTGATCTTTAAACTTCTGGTCTGTCAGAAGCAAATCGTTAACGTGATCGCTACACAAAACAAGACGCCTTCCCTGTACGGGAATCTTCATTTTATCGAATTTATCCTTAAGCGCGATAATGTCTGAGATTTGCAAACGTTTTCGTCCGGTAGTACCACCACCAACAACCTCACCGGAGGTTTTCAAAACCGGGGTTTTGGCACTGTCGCTGTCCGGAGCCAACGCATGGATAGCCTTGGCAAATTTCTTTTCCTTTATCGCGTCTGCGTGGCGTTCCTTCAAGCTCGACATCTTGTCGTAGGAAGAAGCGTACAGTTCATCGTCCGTTACCGGTGTCGGCTTGGTTTGGAACTTATCCAGGGAGAACACCGCGTCGGTATCAGTAATATCCTGTACTGCCAAAGGGTAGGTCGTGTTATTGACCAGCACTTCCGGATCACCGCCGACATCAATCATGTGGATTACGTCATTCTCAGCATACTGCGAATAGTCCGGCAGTCCGTCAAGAAAGGTTGCCACATCACCGGCACGAAGTGTTTTGATTAATTCGCCAGTCCATACCTCGGTCAGCACCCCTTCGCAAAGTGCTCCGGAAGGCAAGAAAGGACCGGCCACTAATGATACGCTGACAGCGGTAGCGGCTCCGGCCATAGCCGGAACGCCCATCACGGCGGCAACCATAACGCCCATCACCGCATTAAACAGCAGGGCTGTAATAGCTTTGATTCCTTTTGATTCCATTTGTTTTTTGATTTGTTTGATTGATTAATAATTAGGACAGTCCACACCATATTCAGCCTTATACAGCTTCATATAAGTGGCTTTGTCGTTTGTTCTCAGTTCAATAATTTTGTCGGCCGGAACGTCTGATAATTTCTTCCACTCGGCAGAAGCGGAATTTCCACCGGAAAGTCGGATCACGTCAGTTGGTTTCTGCGCCGGTGTCATGGCTTCGAAGGTTATCTTCAAAGTTTCAAGGCCGACCTTTTTGCCGAGCTCGACAAAATGGTTCTTTTTCTCGGCCGTGATACGACGTTCGTTAATGGCATTTTCTACCGCGGTGGTAATACCAGCCAGTTGCATTTCTTCCTTTTCCTTTCTTAACTGTTCGTTGGCAGTTTTATAACCCAACAGCACTTCGATTGTGGAAAGGATTTCTTTTTCCGTTGCCGTTTCCGGCAGCCCAAGTTTCAGGGCGATTGCTTTAAAATCCATCTTTTCGTCTGATTTTTGAGTGTTATTAATAAGCAGCGGAAGGTTTTCCGAGTCCTCTCCGGCTACCAGTTTCAATTCTTTTCCGTCAGCGTTCAATATAAGCGGCAGAGCATTGTCATTACCACCGATGTCCACCATACTGACCTCGGTCAGCTTGCTGCGGGTGACGGTCGCACGATACTGTCCGGGCTTGATAAGCTCCGGAGCGTCGCTGTATTCCAGTACATCCACATTAGCAGAAGCCATACGCAGTGTGCCCTTTTCCCACTGCGCCTTCGCCTGTTTGGACTCCTCGCGCACTTCGTCAAACCAGGGCTCTCCCGTCACCCGCCCTTCCTCTTTCTTCACATCTTTGATGCAGCCGATTATCACACCACGCCAGTGCATCCAGAGCAGTACCGGATTCCTCTCATATTGGGAAATATCCATTCCCGCCGTGCTGATCCACGTTCCGTAGCAGTTTACCGACTCATCGCTTATTACTATTCTTTTTGCCATTCGTTTGTTCGTTGATTGTCGCAAACATATTATTGTAAATACACCTGTCAAAATAAGAGCGCAATGGTTACACACTTCTATGTAATGGTTACACACTTCTATGTAACGACTACATTCTTAATTGCCGAAGCACGATTTCCTTTACAATTTTGCTGAAAAGCTAATATCAATTTTATGGCAACATCAAAGAAAGAACTTGAAAAAACGAAGGAACTGGCAAGGCTCTATTACTTGAATGGAGATACACAAAAACTGGTTGCCGAAAAAGTCGGAGTTTCCCGCGTAACAATAAACAAGTGGGTTAATGATGGTGGCTGGGATGCGCTACGCACAGCCAAGTCTATCACCCGTAAGGAGCTTGTGGCGAAAATTATGAGGAAGGCTGACGAAAGGCTGGAGAGTGGGGATATGACAGCCGACGAAATGGCAAAGCTGGCAGCCAGCATCGAGAAGATAGACAAGCGCACCAACGCCACGACTATTATCGAGGTGCTTACTTCCTATAACAACTGGTTGGTAGCACGTACCCAGATAGATAAAGAACTGACGGTGGATTTCCTGAAAATGACCAACCGCTACCAGGATATATTTATCGCGGAACAGGTTTCGGCCGAAAATCCGGGGCTATAATATATAAATGTATATGGCGACACAGATAAGTCAGAAAGAAGCATTGAAAAGGTGGAAGCAGCTTTGCGAGACCATCCAGAACTTTTCCACCGTCAACACGGCCGAAACAAAGGCCGAGCAGATGGAACGCATCAGCCGCGCCCGGAAAGATTACGCCTATTTCGTGGAATATTACTTTCCGCATTATTGTACCGACAGCGAAACTGGCAAAGTTATCCCTTCCGCAAAGCACCATATTGAGGCAGCGAAAAAGATACTGAAACGCCGGACATTGAAGGCTGTTTTCAAATGGGCACGTGGCCAGGCTAAATCTACCCACATGGACGTCATGATTCCGATGTGGCTCATGGCACAGAAGCGACGTGAAATAAACGTTATGGTATTGGTGGGCAAGTCAGAGGATGCCGCCTGTACCTTGCTTGGCGACATTCAGGCAGAATTGCAATACAACAAACGATATACCCACGACTTCGGAACCAAATACAATGCCGGGAACTGGCAGGATGGCGAGTTTGTAACCTCCGACGGCGTGGCATTCTTCGCACGTGGCCGTGGCCAGTCCCCGCGTGGTCTCCGCTACCGGAACCGGCGACCGGACTATATCGTTATCGACGACCTCGACGACGACGAATTGTGTGAAAATGACAGCCGTGTCCGTAAACTGACCGAATGGGTGAAAGAGGCCCTTTTCGGGGCGTTCGGTGCCGAAGGCGGGCGTTTTATCATGGTCGGCAACCTGATCAGCAAATGTAGCGTGCTGGCCAACATAGCCGCGTCGAAAGGCGTTGAAGTAAGTCAGGTAAACGTCCTGGACAAGAACGGCAAATCCGCCTGGCCGGAATACTGGACACCGGAACGCATCCGGGAAAAACGGGAGTTCATGGGTTACCGGGCCTTTGAGAAGGAATACATGAACAACCCGATTAAGGAAGGTTCCGTATTTCGTAAAGACTGGATTCGGTGGAAAAAGATATTGCCGCTCGACAAGTACGATGAAATTGTCGCCTATTGCGACCCCTCATTCAAAGGCTCTACAAAGAACGACTACAAGGCCATCAAGGTTTGGGGCAAAGCCGGAACAGAACTGCACCATATCCGCGCTTTTGTCCGGCAATGTTCCGTTGCGGAAATGGTACGCTGGTTCTATGACTTACACGAAAGCCTGCCGGAAGGGGTTATCTGCAAATACATGATAGAGGCGAATTTCCTGCAAGACACCTTGCTTGACGATTTCGAGGAAGAAGGAAACCTTCGCGGATACCAGTTACCCATACAGGCCGACAAGCGCAAAAAGCCGGACAAGTTCCAGCGTATCGAAGCGGTATCGCCGCTTTGGGAACGCGGTTTTGTCTTTTACAACGAGGATTTACAGAATGATCCGGACATGCTGGCGGGTATCGAACAGACACTTTCAATCGAAAAAGGCAGCAGCACACACGATGATGGTCCCGACGCTGATGAAGGTGCAATCAATGTATTGCAGAAGCATTCAAGAATACAGAAGTTTAAACCGAGCATCGGCACACGCCGGTCTCCTAAAAATATATGGTAAGATGAAACAGTTTATTAAAGACCTTATCTTGAGTTACAGGATAAAACGTGCCATTCGCTTGGCAGAAGAACTTTCCAGAGTTAGCAAACGCCGGTATCTTGTCCTTATGGTGGCAGGCATTCCTAAAGTATATTCCAAACAGGAACTGAAAAAGATGATTACCCAAAGGAAATTCCGTAAGGGTACAACCATTCAGGATCTGGAGAAGAAAGCAATCCTTATAACCGGGTAAGCCTATGTTTCTGACCGAAGAAGATTATATCGTGGCAAGCAATACGGCACTGAACGTATTACAGCAATGTTCGGAGGAAAAACGGGAAACCGCCGAACGGATGGCCATTGAGGAAGTGTCCGGCTATCTAAGAAGCCGGTACGATGTGAAGAAGATTTTCGCCGCCTCCGGTAGCGAGCGGAATAACATTATCGTGCTCCGTACCTGCGATGTATCCTTGTACCATCTTTCTGCGTGGCTGCCAAACAAGATGGGGCACGAAATAAGGAAAGAACGTTACGAACTTGCCTTGAAATGGTTGGAAGGCGTACAGGCGGGCAAGATAATTCCTGACCTTCCCACCGTAACCGGAGAAGATGGCGAGGAAGACGTGAACAACCCTGTCAAATGGGGTTCCGGAAGACAAAATACTTATATATGGTAGATTATGGCAAAAAGAAACAAATATAATCCAGGCATGAAGATTGGAGGATTCAACCTGGCATCGGCAAAAGACCGTCGTCGGCTCCAGTCGCTGACGGTAGAACTGAAGCTCCAGGCCGAAGCCTTGACGCAAAAGGATATGCGTTCATGGCGTCAGGCGTGGCAACAGGCTATCGACATCGAAAACCCGCGCCGGGAACGGTTGTATGATATTTACCGGGATGTGGAAGTAGACCTGCATCTTTGCGGTTGTGTGGACCAGCGTAAGGGATTCGTTCAGAAGAAAGGCTTCAAACTGGTAGATGCCAAAGGGAAACAGAACGATGATGTTACCCGGCTTTTTGAAGCGGTTTGGTTCAAGGATTTGGTCGGTTATATATTGGATTCCCGATATTGGGGACATTCGCTTATCCAGCTCGGCGATGTGGTGAGCATCGACGGGGAAATGCGTTACACAGGCGTAGAACTGGTGAATCGTAAGCACGTAATACCGGAATACGGCGTAATCATCCGGGAACAGAGCGACGAATGGAGGCTAGGTATGCCTTACCGGGAAGGACCTATGGCCGACTGGGTGGTGGAAGCAGGCAAACCGAAGGATTTAGGCTTATACCTGAAAGCCGCCACGCAGACTATCCCCAAAAAGAACATGTTGGCCTACTGGGACCAGTTCGGGGAAATATTCGGTATGCCAATCCGTATCGCCAAAACAACGGCACGAGACCCGAAAGACAGGAGTCAGATAGAGAACATGCTGGCCTCTATGGGTGCGGCCGCATGGGGCCTGTTCCCGGACGGAACTGACATCGACATCAAGGAGACGACACGGGGCGATGCCTTCAACGTCTATGACAAACGTATTGATCGTGCCAACTCGGAACTGTCAAAAGGTATCCTGAACCAGACAATGACCATTGACAACGGTAGCAGCCTTTCACAGTCGGAAGTCCATTTAGAGGTGTTCGAGAATGTGGTCGAAAAGGATGCCGATCTTGTGAAAGACATCGTAAACGACCAGCTTCTGCCGCGCATGGTAAAGCACGGTTTCCCGGTAAAAGGGTTGCACTTTGAATGGGACGACAGCGTGGACTATACGCCGGAACAGCAGTTGGAATACGAAAAGATGATTGCAGACCGCTACGAGGTTGACCCGAAATATTTCATCGACAAATACGGCGTTCCCATTATCGGTAAAAAGACTGTTCCGGACACTTCCGCACAACTGGCACAACCTTTTTTCGACTGAGCCCGGATGATTATGCCGGGCTGCACAAAAGGATCAGTCTGTTATACCAGGATGGGAACCTGCAACTGGCCGCCGACGATTACCCGGACACGTCCGGCATAGAATCCGCCTTCGAAAAGGCGATGAAGTGGCTGCATAGTAAACGAATCTTCGGAGCAGGCATGCTGAAAGAAAAGCCGGTCCGCCGGTTGGTTGAGGAAACCGCGGCTTACCTTTCAAAAGGCATTGAGCGTGGTATTATACAGGAATCGCCGTCAGAAGCTATGATCTCCAGCCTTCGGGAAAGTGCCGGTGTGTTTTCCGGATTCAAAACGTTTCACGAGATGAAAGAAGCGGCCAACCTGTTGCTGGATGGAAACGGCGATCTAAAACCGTTTGAACACTTTTCAAACGACGTTCAAAAGATTAATGACACCTATAACAAGCACTATCTAAAGACGGAATATAATTTTGCTATACAGAGTGCGGAAATGGCGGCCAAATGGGAAGAACAGCAGGATGACGGGGACGGTCGTTATTTACTCCAATACCGTACAGCGGGGGATAAGAAGGTACGCCCCGCACATCAGGAAATGAACGGTATTACGCTGCCGGCTTCTGACCCGTTCTGGGACAAATATTATCCTCCGAACGGCTTTAACTGTCGTTGTACCGTCCAAAAGGTACGCGCCGCCAAATACCCGGCAACTGACAGCAAAGAAGCCATGGAGACCGGGGACAAGGCAACCGAGGGCAAATACGCCGAAATGTTCCGCTTCAATCCGGGCAAACAGCGTGCGGCTTATCCGGCTTACAACTCGTACACAATAAAAAAGTGCGCCACCTGCAAAAAGAGCGGATTTAAACTGGCGAAGATACCCAGTAACGAACTTTGCGCTGCTTGTCCGATTATTCATGAGTGTGCCGGGGACATCGCCAAATCACAATCGGCCATTGAGCGGAAGCACTACCTACGGGAAATGCAGCCGCTACTAAAGAAAAAGGTCCTTTTAGAGATTGACGGGATAAAGAAAAGCGTAGGATTCCGCAAAACCGGAAATGAGCATCTGTACAGCGATACGTTCGGCCGTTCCTCCGTTCTAAAGAAGGAACACCTTTCAGGTCTGGACAAGGTACTGGAAAAAGCGGTCTATGTAAAAACCTCTGACTCACTCAGTCATGACAGGAAGGATAAAATCAAACGGTTTTATTATCTAAAGTCAGAGATAGAAGGGAAAACTGTTTATTTGAATATTGCGGAAACGGATGAAAGGTCAAATAAGGGTGTCGTTTGGCATAACCGGTTTTTATATTCGATTACTGATAAAATAAAATAAAAGCACCCGTTTGCGCCGTCTTAGGTTCCAAGACCAGGTGTGGCCACAAAACGAATGCTTTTATACCGCAAATATACAACTAATAATTTAAAACCCAATCCTATGGACGGAGATTTTAAGAAAGAAGTCATTGACCGGTCGATAGAGGACATCAAAACCGAGTTAGACGAGGAATTTGACAGGAATTTCGAGCGCAGGGCTTTCTTTGACGAGAAACAGTGGCCGGAACGGAAGTTCGACGACGGGGTCGGTACCCTGATGCAGCGGCACGGCGGACTGCGCCGGAGCATCAAGAGCCGGAAACGCCGGGGCGAGCTGGTGTATTCGTCTAACTTGCCATACGCCCAGATTCATAATGAAGGCGGGGAAATTAAAGTTACCCGGAAGATGAAGGGGCATTTCTTCGGCAAACTAAAAGAGACGCGTGGTAAATACCAGTACAAGAAGAACGGCGAACGCCGCGGTAACAAACGCAACCGGGAACTGTCCGAAAAGGAACAGTTTTACCTGGCGATGGCCTTGAAGAAAGTCGGCTCCGCCATCAAGATGCCGGAACGCCGCTTTATCGGATCCGGGCGCAATACCGACCGGATCATCCGGGAAATAACTGAACAGAACTTCGAGGAATATTTAAAGAACCATCCAATCATAGACAAATGAGAAAGATTTTATACCAGGAACTAAAGAAACGCCTGTCGCGCCTTTTAATGGCCGACAGTGGCGACATCGAGTTGGTATCGGAAGAACGTATCAAACAAATGACAGAAGCCGGAGAAACGCCCGATTTTGCGATAAAACATTTTGGATTATGGAACCGGCAAGTGGAGTTTATCGAGGAAGAAGCGCATTTCCCGATGCCCGCCGTATTTATTGAGTTCGGACGCCTGGCATGGCGACACCAGCAAGGGGGATTACAGGACGCAGACCTGACTGTCGGGCTGCACATCCTGACAATAGCACAGCCGGAAGGGTACGACGGTGAGGAGTTCCACCTGGATTTGCTCGACAAGATAAACCGCTGCCTGCACGGGTTCACCGGTGAATATTGGGGTTCTTTCAAGCGTTCGGCATCTATACCTTGTCACGACCACGAGGAAATACTGGACGATACGGAGGTTTATCAAACACTTTTGTATGACGATTCGGCGGTGAAGAAACTGGTTAAACATCCGGTTCCGCCTGAGTTTATCAGTCGAAAAGGCTAAGCTGTAATTCGTTTACTTTTTGCGCCACCTTGGGGTTGGCCGCGGCATTGATATAGTTGTAGAAGGTCTTTTCTGTGATACCATAAATAGGATAAATGTATCTGCGCCAAATCTCCCGGTTAGACAGTCCGGTTTTGGCGTATTCGTCGTAAATTGCATTTACCTCAGCAACACGACGCGCGTAAGAACATCCTTTTAAACTCATTTACCCCAGATATTTAGTTTCAATTACAAATTTATCGAATTGACACCAACGAGCAAAATAAAAGGCGGGATAGTTTTACACATCTCGCCTTTTGATAAGATTATTCAGTTGCTCCCCCTGATTCAAGCTGTTGTAATCGTTTCAAGTGGTAAGCTACTGCTTCAAAAAAATCAAGACTCTTTTTTGCTCCTCGCTTAGAGTCCCTGCTTCGCAACCTTGGGTATTTCTCTTTAATCTTTTCTGCTGTTCCCTCAGCATCCTTGATGCATTGCGCTACGGTTTGGACTAAGCCTATTTGACTTGTTATTTTTACCATATCTACTCCTTTAAATATTGGAATTCACCAAATAATACAAGTACCGGTTCTGTTTTCCCCATAACCCATTCGCCGCGTTTGTTATCCTGACCGTCAGGTGGTGGAACAACTTGGTGGATACTACCAGGAACTAATGCCCGGAACTCCTCTCCACAAGCATCACAACGGATAATCTTTATAGACGTTGTCCTATGAATTCCTTGGCAAAGCTGCATTTTAGGGATACTTCTTTCCGGTATTTCAATCGTCCCTAATCTATAGGACTTGCCGGTTACGCCGCATCGTTTACACTTATATATGTCATGCGGTTTTCTTCCGTATATTGTCACGATATTGACTTTCTCCCATTCGTGACCGCCTTCTGATAAATTGAATTCTTGCATGCCATCAAATTTTACTCATTACACCTTCTCAACATAAATCCCCACCAATTCGGCCAAATCATGATAAACCGCCTGTTCCGTATTTCGGGTGCATTTATAAACCACTCCATTCTGCGAATAATACTTTCCGGCAAACAGCTCCATGTTGTTATTATACGGTATTGGGTCGTCAATCGTACCGGCGTTTTCTTCATTTATTTCTTCATACAAAGCTGCAGTTTCAATACTTGGCGGCTGGTTTTCCAGTACCGGATTAATATCCTGGCGAACACGGAACAAACCCTCACCATAAGTAACACGGCTTTTCGCCTTCAGCTCTTTGCCTATAAACGACTCCCAGGACGGGTGCAGATCCTTAACCGCCAGCGCGTCATTGTTAGACAAATATACAGAATTTATTGTCATACGGGCAAATAATACCGCCTGCTGTTCCGGAGTTGTTCCTTGTTTTGAAACGGCGTCCTTAACCTGTTGTAATGTCATACTTGTTGGGGTTGGATAACCGGTAGAATAGTCCATCACGGTTAGCACGTCAATACTGTCTGCCGCATCAATTTCATTCAAAAGCGTTAAAGTGTTATTGTTATATGCTGACAGGTATCGCGTCATATCATTTACAATATACTGAGCCTCCTGCGATGTCACCTCAATAACGCCCTCTGACGTAACTATTGAAACATTATCACCTTCTGACGCCTGCGCCTGGCTACGCAGGAACAACAGTCCCTGCTCCGACATTTCTATTGTTTTGCCATCTAAAACAAACTTTGCGGTTGCTTCCGTACTTCCGCACCAAAATGATATTATCTGCTGTACGTCGCTCAGATCCGGCTTAAACAGGAATGTTTCTTCCATATAGTTAATACCGTTTGTCTGGCCTTCATCTGTTTCCGGATTCTCCTGGACATCCCAACGGACGTTCCACTTATTCAGGTCGGCGTTGATGCACTCAAATAACGATACGCCAGCTGTTCCTTTTACTCTTTTCATTTTACTACTGTTTATTGTTAAATTTAAAGTTTTCGTTCTACTAAACATTTTTCGGCACATAAGCCGAAATATAAGTTGTTACTTCGCATGATACGATTACGCGCCCGGAACCCTTGCACTGAGGACAGGCAACGCCGTCTTTCATGCCTTTGCCCTCACACACCTTGCATGCTACGATATGCGGCGGGATTGTCCTTTCGCGTTTAGGACTTGGTTCCACACTGGCCGGCTGCGATACAGCCGGTTGTTTTGTTTGTTTTCTTTTAAATCTGTCTAAGATACTGTTCATAGTTTTTTGAGTTTTCATTGTTCTTCTTTCCATTCAATTGTTACGACTGCTTTCAGTCGCTTTTTCCCTTTACAGACAGGGCATTCCTGCTTTATATGCTCCCCGTACTCATCTAATCCCCAAAACCACCCATTACCGTGACAATAGGTACATTTGAAGCCGTCCAGTTCCATTCGCTCAACAGGCTGTTCCTTCGGGAACATGGGCGGCTGGACAAATAATATAGGTTGTTTCTTACTCATGCTTCCGTCATGCCTAAAGGAATACAGACCCATGCTCCATTCTCGTTCTTAACCTCAGCCCGGATAAACTGTTTGCTGATTGCCGGCTGGTAGCTCTCCTCAATTATCTGTACACCTTCCATAAATCGTTCGTTTCCGGATTCTTCCGCTATTTTGCGAAGCTGTACAACTCGGCTTGCTTTCAGAGTGCCTTTAGCGTCACGCGCCAACAGTCTGAGTACCATTTTAACCAAAGATTGTGTCTTTGCATCGCTTGCCAGCCCTTCAATGTATTCCTTAACGATTGCAATACCGTCTTCCACTGTATCCCTGTAGCCGTCTGTTACATACACGCCGACCGTTATACGTTTATCACCTGCCGAATTGGTAAAGGTATCGGATCGTTGCCCGTCCTTCTTCAACTTAAGCACGTCGGCCTTCATTTCTATTACATTGCGGAAATCGTCCAGTATTGACTGTTTTGTTTCCTTGATACCTTGACTTAGGCACTCCAGCGACGGAATGGCGCGTTCAATTGTTTCATCCACCAGGTCACGATAAGCCTCACGATCACGCTTAGCCTGTTCCTTTGCGTTTTTAGCCGCCAGTGCAGCCTTAAATTCTTCAAACTGCTGTTTTTCCTCAGCTGTCATTTCTACTGTCTGTTTCACTTCTTCCATGATTCTGTCAATTTAAAAGTTGATTACTATTGTTGTTTTCTTCCTCTTTTCTTCGGATAATCCGGAGCTTGATATTTACAGTTTCCAGTTCGTCAACGGTCAGTTTCCGGAACTCCTTACCGGAAATCCGGGGATTCATACAGTAGGCATCCACCCGGCTCCAGTCTGTTGTATCAATACCGATTTTCTGTAATTGTTTTAAAACTGCGGACCGCTTGCGTCTCAGTTCTTCCCGGTAAAGCTCACGGGCTTTCAGGTTTGAGTCCTGACGTTGCAGTTCATCACACATTGCGTCGTACTCCTTTTCTGTCATTTCCCTGAGCGATTCCGTCCGCCCACCGGTGTACTGACTTACAAGCGATGCTTTCAACTCATTCTTATCCGCCGTAGGCAAACGGTTAAGAAGGACATAAAACCGTGCGTAGTTACGTGCTTTCATTCAAAATCCTCCTCCTTTAGTCCGTATTCGGCCATCAAAGCGTCATGCGATAAGGCTGAGAGCCGTTCCGATAGTTCTGTGAAAATAAAAGATTGGTCACTGTGTGAAAATCCCTCGGATTTTTTGATTGCGTAATTCAAGATTGCTTCTATAGCTTCGTCCATAAGAATTATGATTTATGTTGTTCGACTTCTTTTATTGCCACCTTGCAACCTGTGGCATCGACTATTTTGTTTGCCAGCTCCAGATTGTCTATCTCAATCACAATCAGTCCGGCCGTTTTTGCCCTCCGTACCCGAATGTCGCAAGGATATTCGCCCTCGTTCCAAAGCAGGAGCACATGGGCGGCATATTGGGGCTCCATGCCCAACTGATAAACCGTTATCTTACTCATTGCTTCCATTTTTTGATTTGTTCTTGTCACTCCAATATCGTTCAGCCAGTTTCGGGTAAGCGACGTATTCGCCGGTTTCGCCGATAAAACGGCCTTTGCTGAACGCCTTCCCGCCTTCAACCCATATTTTCAGCGTGGCATCATACATCACGCTTTCGGCGGCATCGCCTTTGGGGTTCTTGCCTTTGGCATGGCTGATGAAGATAAACAGCTTGTTCGGGAAGGCTTCCTTCAGGGTGATGTAGTCGCGGTAGCTCATCCGGGTGTACTGGAAACTGTCCACCACGACGATATTGTAACTCTTATGCTGGCGAAGCCTTTTCTTCAAGGCTTCCATATCTTCCTGTATGAATGCCAAACGGCGGCTCACTTCCGACATTCCGTGCATCCGGAGGTTGTTCTGCACCGTCAGGCAGGCTCCTTCTTCCAGGCTGTCGTAAACCACACGGTCGTATTTACAAAGCTCTTTGCACAGTTGCATGACAAACGAAGTCTTACCGTTGCCGCTGTTTCCCCAGATAAACCACACACCGACACGTTCCGGCGTGCCGAACGCGTCCTTCCATTTCCCCTCGAAAGGGAAAGTATTGTATTTCTTGTCCAATATATCCTTTACGCTCAATGCTCGTTTCATACCCTTTTTGAATAGTGTTCAAATGTCGTTTGAACGGTTGTCGTTATTATTCATTCATTCGTTTTGCCCGGTGGATGGCTTTCTTTACCCGGCGGAGGTCGAAGTCGCACGGCTCGGCATCCCGGATAACCTCGTCTATCTTCTTTTTATCGCTCAACCCGTTGGCCACGCAAATGGAATACACGTCGGTGGCAGAAGTTTCTTCCAGCTCGAAATACTTTCGTCCCATACGGCTGAAAAACTCCTTATATCCCGGTTTCCTGTAACGCAGGCCGCGCTCAATACGCTTTTTGATATAGTCGGTACTCATGAAGATGATCCCGCTTTTGTCCTCCAGCTTGTTGTACAGGCTGATGAAGTAATGGAAGACCGGCTCGGTCAGCTTGTCGGCTTCGTCGAATATCAGCAGCGGGGCTTCCATTTGGATAATGTCGTCCAGGATCAATCCCCATATTTCGCGGATATTGTGCCCGTCTGTCCGGATTCCGACCTTGTGGGCTATCTCACGCACAAAATCGCCCTTCTTCATGTCCTCGGAGCAAAGGATATAGAAAACCTCCTTGTGCTCTTCCGTGTAGATGCGTGCCGTCGTAGTCTTTCCGCATCCGGCTTCACCAACCACCCACGTTACGTTGCGCCAGTGCTGGGCATCGTCCAGCGCGTAGCTTATTTCCTGGTAAGCGGATGTTTCCACAATCTGCCAGCCTGTTTCAGCCTTTCCGCTGCCCACCTGCGAGGCGATGTTGCGGAACATGTCGTCCGAAATATTCTCGTATTTCCCATTCATGATGCTGCTGATCGTGCCGACACTCGTGTTTTTCAGACTGCCCGCAGCCTTGTTCTGGCTGGGGTATTTGGCGACGTATGCCCTGAGAGCTTCACGGATCGCGTCTTTTTCTTTGGTACTTAATGATTCCATATTGTTTGTATTTTATTGATTTCTTATTTCCTGCTTTATAATTTGCCTGCCACTTTCCGGTAGTCCACCTCGTTGTTTTCTTTCAACTGGTCCCAGGTCATGAGGCTTGCCTTCTTGGTGGTCCTGCCCAGCCCAATTTCTTCCGGGTCACGGCTGTATTTCCCGGTTCTGCGGTCGATTTCGCGCTGCACTTCTTTGGTCACGCCTTTCAGTTTCGGGGTGCTCAGCCCGTTCTGTTCCGGGGCAACGCCGTAAGCGTATTCTATTTCTTTCGCTATCACCTGGCGTTCTATGCGGTCGCGTATATTCGCTTCCTGCTCCCTGCGGATAAATTCAGCCTCGCCCTCTGCCTGGTCCTGAATAGCACGGTGCACAACCATGTAAGGCTCAGCCACACGTTCAAACCTGAGCTGCCCGGCATTGTCTTTCCAGTAAAGGCGGATGCTTCGGAGGTCGTTCGGGTCGTATTTGACATAGAACTTGCGGTATGTGTTTTTCCGTCGCCATTCGTGGTCAGGTTCTCCGGGGGCCGAGAACACCTCGTAAGGCTTCTTCAGGCTGCCTATGGTTATCTGTATGCCCTGGTCGGTGAACGTAGCCGGGCGTTTTGCCCATATCCAGAAGATGTCCACCATATCGTGTACTGTCACCACGTCGGTTTCCTCGTTCTCGCTCTTTTCATACATTTCGATGCGGGGGATACCTGTCGCCGGGTGCGGTGCTGCATTCCATGCACGGCGTGCTTCGGCGTAATGTGCTTTCAACTCGTCCAGGGTGAAAAGCCGGTCTTTGTTTTCTTCTATGAATTCCAGGTTCGGACGGCTTTCTGCTTTCGTCGCCGTGATATTCATACCGGTAAACCGCCAGTCCTTATGCAGTTCCTGCGATTGGAACCTGCCAAATATGCTTTCAATCGTCTTGCTTTGGCCGCTGTACGGGGCGGTCGGGCGGTGGATATGGCATATCAGGTCAAAGAATCCTACCTCTTTCGAATCCTTCTCCTTTTCCAGCCGCTTGTGTCCGCCCTGGTTGTCGTGCACAATCTCGAAAGGCTTGTGCCCGCTCACCTGGATCGCCATGCGGTAGGCGTTATATTGCGCCTCGAAATTCTCGTGGTCGCTGATATAGTAGCCCAGAAGGACCTCGCTGTATGCGTCGATTACCTCGTACACCATCGTGGTGCGTATCTTTCCTTCCTCGTCCCTGTAATACAAGTTCAGCTTCGTTCCGTCACCGTACCAGAGGGTGTCGCGCCTGTCGGGTAGTTTGGTCTTGTGCTTCCTTCCGTAACGCTGGTGGGCTGCCAGTTCCCCAAACACGGCGTCATACCAAAGAGGCTCTATTTCCGGGCGTTCGAACCATTGCACCATGCTCCGTTTGCTTTTGAGCGGTTTCCAGTCCTTTTCCAAGGCGATGCGGTTTATTTCATCGAATATCTGCGCATAATTATAGACCGGGACACGGCTCCGGCGCAGGGCAATCAGCTGGCGGCCCATCTCCGGGATAATCTTGACGGTGCTTTTGTTGCCGACCTTTCCGGAGATAAGGGATATATACCCCTCTTTCTTGTAGCGACGTATCTTTTCCCTCAGACGTGCCTGGTTTTCCGGCAGGGTATGATGGTATATATCGCGTAAGTTCTCACTCGTAGCGGCTACGTTTTCCCATAGGGTGGCCAGGCTGTTGCCCAGCATCTTCCGGCTGGTAGTCTTATCCTCCAGGTCATATATGAGCGCGTTCAGAACCGAAGCGTTCAACGTGTATTCCGCTTTCAACTTGTCGCTGAGACCGGTTTCCACACCGTTCATTTCATACCGGTAATCCTCGTAAAACGAACGTGCCTTGTCGTCTGTCTTTACCCTGTCTCTCATACGCTGTTGTTTTAATATCTGCTCCGGATCGCCTTTTCTTTCCACGAAACGGATTTTGTATTTTTCAGGGAGCGAGGAATAGATGATCAATGCGTAAGAGCCTTCGCCACCGCCACGTTGGGCACGTCTGATATTACCGCGCTTAATATTTTGGCGTAAAGTGGCTCCACTTATTACAGAATCATTACCAGAAGTAAGCTCCTCGTAGGTTACGCATAGTTCGTTCTCGAAATATTCCATCACTCGTTTTTTTTATTTACATTTGTAGGAAAATGTTAGTTTATGGAAATGTTTAATTACTGCTGTAGCTTGACCTTCACAACAGAAGCAAGGTCAAAAAAGGAAGCGGATAAGTCCTTAAAAGCCACACAAAAGGATTTATCGGCTTTTTGCTCCGTTTTTTGTTTCACCTGGTCTGTTTCGGAAGCTACAGCCCGTACGGATATTCCCGGAGTTTACCGGTATATCTACAGGTTCGATCTTTCGCTTAGGCTCCCACCGAGCTACATACTTTCGGTGTCCCATACAGTCCGTCTCTTTGCGAACATCAATAAAATCGAAATGACGGACGAGTCGTACTATGCGGATGAAGATGAATGCTAACCTTTCATAGAAGACCCGGCATTTCCCGATGTTTCTCTCCGTGAAGTCTTTGTAAGGGATTTCACGGGGAGTTCCGTCCGGCCAATAATGATAAATAACACCTTTTTGCATTTCATTCTCTTGTATGATTTTTGGCTCCCGCATAATTTAATCCTCCTCCAATTTGTCTGTCGGCACTCGTTTTATTAGCCGTACGGAATTGCCGAAGTTCAGCACGACCAGCATAACCACCCATAAGGAATTTTCGTTTGCCGTTCCAAGCAGCAGGATGAAGCTGAAAAGGAAATAACCGGCATAAACCTTTTGCTTTGCGGTGAGTGATTTCCACCACTTCAGTTCATTATCGAACAGCACCGACCATATCGCTTTCATGGTTCACGTCATTTACCGGTTCATTACCCACTTCAACGCCACCACGCATCAAAGCCATCTTTCGGATAGCCCGCGCCAGCTTGGTGTCTTTCCGGTACGCCAGGCTGTGCGATACCATTTCCTGAGTGCAGTTCATCAGGTGGGCAATTCTTTTCACCTCACCATATTCTACTATAATTCGTTTCTTCATTTTATACCTGTTTTTTAATTCATTACCTTGTTAAATATCTTCCGCTATTCTCACGAACCACGGAAGTTTTGCTACATTTGTAGCATATCCAATTAAAATGTACCATTATGAATCCAATCATTGAAGAAAAAGACCTTATGCTTTCCTTTGTCTGCGAGCATGGTTCCTATGCTGGTGTTGCAGGCTTTACTTACTCTGAATACCCCGTTAAGGGAAAGGAAAAGGTCATAGGCATTATGAAACACTTTCAAAGGCTCAACCTGATTAGCGAATGTAGTGCCAACGCCTATAAGGTCTCATTCCTTTTACATCTTGAAGCATCTGAACTTCTTTCCAAAGGAGGATTTAAAGCCCAGGAGGAACTTCTTCAGGCTAACATTGAAAAGTTGCTTCTTGAAATTGAGGACCTCAAACCGTCGCTTCCTCATAAGGTGGAGACGATTACAAACATCGCAGCCAATATTGCCACAGCAGTTGGGCTTTTCTTCGGGAAATAACATTACGATGTAATTCCAGAAGCAGTCCACCGGAGAACTAAAAAGCGGGCGTTTCTTTTTCAAATGTTCGGCGGCATACTGGTCGTAGTAGATTTCGCCATCCATTTCCACAATGGTTCGTTCGCCCTTGATGGTGTATTCGTTCACGCCTTCCTTTTCAAGTTCGGATTCGTCAAACCCGTACATAATGCGGGTAACCGTTACCGTTATCCTGTCAAGTTCATTCATATTGATTTTCTCTTTATCTAAGTTCAACAATAATCACTTCGTCCTCAAACGCCCCGGCCAACTCCGCCTTGAAATAAGCCATCGCGCACTCGCCGTCAAACACGGCAACAAACGTCACATTGTCCACCATATAGGTGAAAGTATCATCGTCATTCCTGAATTGGTCTAAAAAGCCCTCGACCTTTGACCACTCGTGGTAATCCACTGAAACTTTAATCGCTTTCATATCGTTATACTGTTTAATGTTATTGATGTGGGCAATCCCGGACTCGAACCGGGGACCATGGCTTCTATGGGTAAGTTTCGCCTGTTCTACCGTCTGAACTAATCGCCCGCCCGTCTTTCCGGGCTGCCAGTTAACCTGCAATCTTATTGCCTTAGAATAGTTCCACTTGATTCCTTGCGATAGTGTCGTAGAAATAACCGTTGGAGAAAAACGCCACCGCCAGACCGTCTTTGTTTATGATGTCTATTTGTGTATTGTAAATATTGCTTCCGTAGTGTATATCCAACGTACAGTTATTATGGCGTTCGTTACCTATTTTCACGCCACGCTTATTTTCAACCAGGCGTTCCGCCAAATACACTGCCTGGCGACTCTCTATATCCATTTCTTGCCAGCTACTACAACTGCCTGCCTTACGATTTACTTTCATATCCTTTGCTCTTTTTAAGTTTTACTTCTAAAATTCGTTTTTATGACTGCCTTTTTATATCTTTGAGGCGTGTTCATATTTTGAATACACAACAAAAGTAATACAGTATTCTGTAATATGAAAGTTTTTTGAGAGATTAAATTCAATATTCTGTAATATTTAACAAATGAACAGTATTAGTTTACGCTTTAAAGAGGTCTTAGATTACCTTGTATCGTCAGGTGAAGTTTCTAATAATAAGGATTTTGCTTCAAAAACAGGAATGAGCACGTCCATGATTACAGAAATCTGTAAGGGAAGAAGCAATGTCGGTTCTTTAACATTACAGAATATTGTATTGGCTTTTCCGACAATAAATGCCTTGTGGCTTCTTACAGGTATTGGAAGTATGCTTCAAAAAAATAAAGAACAACCACAAACCAAAACACAAGAACAATCAATTGAATCCACGATTGAAAATTCTATCTATTATAAGATGTATAAAGAAGAAAAAGAAGAAAATAAGATCTTAATAGAAGAAATCGGAGCTTTAAAAGAGCAAATAAAACAACTTGAAGGGAAACTTAAAAAACTTGCTTCGGCTGTAGCAGATTCAAATATTGCGGATGCCGTATGAAAGTATTGGGGTAAATATATGCAAGCACCTAATATATAAGTATTTACAAATAATATATATATA